>ERZ869925.45-NODE-45-length-69618-cov-20.789414_pt1 | contig 69618 bp, 119 predicted proteins | sample MGYA00579311_ERZ869925 | MGnify/ENA primary metagenome ERZ869925 (study PRJEB32216, sample SAMN09231817) | wastewater metagenome | place: USA: Maryland | collected 2016-07-30 | study: EMG produced TPA metagenomics assembly of the PRJNA472060 data set (Reclaimed...
GGCGCTTCGCGGCGTGCCAGACGGAAGAGATGTGCACGCCCTCGGCGCGCGCGGCCTCCGTCAGCGTGGCGCCGAGGCGCACGCGCTCGACGGCGCGCTCGACGGCCGCGGGGTCGCGGACGGGCCGGCCGCGCTTGCGCAACGGGACGCCGCGGCGCTTCGCGGCGTGCCAGACGGAAGAGATGTGCACGCCCTCGGCGCGCGCGGCCTCCGTCAGCGTGGCGCCGAGGCGCACGCGCTCGACGGCGCGCTCGACGGCCGCGGGGTCGCGGACGGGCCGGCCGCGCTTGCGCAACGGGACGCCGCGGCGCTTCGCGGCGTGCCAGACGGAAGAGATGTGCACGCCCTCGGCGCGCGCGGCCTCCGTCAGCGTGGCGCCGAGGCGCACGCGCTCGACGGCGCGGAGGGTGGCGGGCGACGGGCCGGTCACGGCAGCCTCCGGGCGGCGCTGCGCTCCCACGTCCGCGGGCTCAGGAGCGGCGCGCGCGTGGCGGCGAGGGCGCGGGCCTCGGCGTCGAGGGCGCGGGCCTCGGCGTCGAGGGCGCGGGCCTCGGCGTCGAGGGCGGGGCGCTCCGGCGGCGCCTCGGCGCGGTGGACGGGGAGGTAGCGGCGCGTGACCGGGAGCGACGGCGGGACGGTGGCGCGGCCCTCGCCCGTGCGCTCGAGGGCGTTGTCGAGCGCGGCGAGCGCGGTGGCGGTGTCGACGCCCGCGACGATCGCCGCGAGGCCGCGCTCGACGATCTGCCGCACGCGCTCGCGGGTGATGCCGACGAGCGCGCCGATCTCTTCGAGCGTGGCGTGGCCCACGTCGGGGAGGCCGTGGTCGACGCCGGTGCGTCCGCGCTCCGCCACGTCGAGGGCGCAGGACTCGGCGAGCTCCCACGGCTCGACGCCGGGGCCGTGGTGCAGCGTGATCGACCCTGTGGTCTTCACGGAGAGGTAGAGGTGGTGGCGGCACGACACGAAGGGGCACGGCCGCGCCTCGTTGCAGCCGCCGGGGAGGCAGTCGCCGCGGGTCTTCGGGCGCTCGTGCGCGGCCCACTCGGCGACGGGGTAGTCGAGCGCGCCCTGGTCGAGCGCGCGCGCGGTGATGCGCGAGGTGCGGATCGACACCCCGCGGCGCGCGATCGAGGGGGCGACGTCCGCCGCCCGCCGCTCGCGGGCGCGCAGCTCGGAGATGCGGTTGCGTACGGCGGAGGGTGAGCGCCCGGGGAGGCGCGGCATCGCGAGCAGCGCGGCGTCGGAGCGCGGCACGTCGGGCTTCGCCGCGTCGAGGAGGATGGCGTCCTCCTCCGCCGTCCAGCGGGAGCCCGGGGCGTGGCCGCGGGCGCGCGAGGGGAAGACGCCGTCAGCGGGCATCGCGGGCCTCCGCGCGGGCGACGTAGGCGTCGACGGAGTCGGGGTCGCGCGGGTCGACGCCGCGGCACGCCCGGATGCGGTCGCGGTGCGTCGAGCAGAAGTCGGCGAGGGCCGGCGGCGTCTTGAAGGTCACCCGCGCGCAGGGGTCGGTGCAGAGGCGGCACGAGTCGCCCGCCGCCGAGCGGCCGCGGCCGACGCCGTCGACGTGCTTCGTGATGGCGACGCGCTCGCGCTCGGTGGTGCGCCACGTCGCCCCGACGGCGAGCAGCCCGTCGAAGGCGACGGCGGGCGCGTCGATGCCGCGGAGCTTGTTGAGCGCCTCGGCGACGGTGGTTGCGGTTGCGGCGCGCACGACGCCCGCCGCGGTGCGCTGGTAGATCGCGATCACGAAGCGGTCCTTTCGCGGCAGTCCGCCGCGTGCGTGAGGGTTGCGTGGCGAGGCGCGAAGGCGCCGCAGAGGCGGCAGGCGAGGCCGTCGACGTAGCGGCCCGCGACGAGGCGCGTAGCGGGGGCGACGGCGGGCGGGGCTGCGAGGGAGCGGCTCGGGTGCGCCACCTCGCGGCCGTCGGCGTCGACGCACACGGGGCCGCACGTCGCGGGGGCGTGGCCGCGCAGGATCGCGATGGCGGCGTCGGCGTCGGCGTCCGTGATGCCGTCGCGCGGGTGGATGCAGCGGCCCGCAAAGCGCGCGTCGGCGTAGCGCACGGGGCCGCGCTTCGGACGGTCGCCGTACGCCCGCACGTCGTCGTCGATCACGCACCAGCGCGTCACCTCGGGGCGCTCGTCAAGCCACTCCAGAAGCGCCGACGCGCGAAGGTCGCCGCTCATCTTCACGCCACCCACGGCGCCGAGCACGGGCGCGGTGAGGCCCGCGCCGCGCAGGAGTCGCACGAGGGCGTCGACGGGGAAGAAGCCTCGCCACGCCGACACGACAACGACGCCTGCCCCCGTGGCGTCGCAGACGCGCTGCACACGGGCGACGAGGTCGCGCTCGATGAGGCGCGCGCTGTGCTCCTCCGACGCCGTGTAGATGAGCGCGTCGCGGTCGGCGTTGCGGTAGGTGTCCTCGTTGTTGAGACAACCGTCGATGTCCACCGCGAGGACGGCGGTCACCGTGGGCTCGTCGCTCGCCGCGTCGGCGCAGCGCAGCCCGTGGGGCTCGCCGTCGTGCGCGTGGCAGCGGGGGCACTCGTCGCCCCTGACGTGGGGGAGGTCGCGGTCGTCGGGGGTCATGTCGGGCACTCCTGCGCGAGCAGCGCGAGGGCGGCGGCCTCGTGCTCCGCGGTGACGGCGTGGGCGTGGTGGTGCGCGGCGTCGCGCACGGCGCGGTCGAGCGCGGCGCAGCAGTCGGGCGCGTCGGCGAGGAGCTCGCGCACGACGGCGACGAGCACCGGGGCGCGGTCGGCCTCGGGCATCGCCGCCACGCGGTCGCGCAGGGCGACGGCGGTGTCGCGGCGGGCGTCGAGCTCGCCGTCGGTCGGCGGCGCGAGGTCGGCGAGGGTGCGCGCGGCCTCCATCGCGGCGGCGTGCAGCGCGCGGACGGGGGCGCTCGCGGCGGCGCGGAAGGCGCTGCACAGCAGGCACGCGACGCGGGCGCGGTCGACGTGCGCGCGGTCGACGCGCCAGACGCTCCGCAACGCCAACGACGGCGGGGGCAGCGGGCGCGAGAGCGCGGCGAGGAGGGGCGCGATCACGTCGCCCTCCACGTCCGCACGACGTCGTCGCCCTCGGGGCGCTCGCCGGTCGCGGCGCCCGCGTCGAGGCGGAGGCGCACGTCGACGAGCCGCAGGGCGTCGAGCGCGGCGTCGGCGGCGCGGCGCGTCTCCACGGGGCGCGAGCGGTCGCGGGCGAGCGCGTAGAGGTCGGCGCGGGTCACGGCGCGCGCTCCGCCGCCGCCCGGCCGCAGCCGAGCACGTAGCCGCGCAGGTCGAGCGCGTGCGCCCACCACGCCGCGAGCGCGACGGCGAGCAGCGGGGCGGAGCCGCAGCGCGCGGCGGCGACCGCGAGCAGCGACCACGCGACGAGGGCGGAGGCGCGGGGGATCACGCGGCCTCCGCTGCGGCGCGGCGGTTGATCGTTGCGGCCTCACGGCTCATGGGGCGACTCCTCGCTCACGGCCTCGCGGGCGGCGGCGTAGGCGAGCGACACCAGCTTCGCGTTGTGGCGCGTGAGCTCGGCGGCGAGGTGCCCGGCGAACATCGCGGCGTCGACCGACCCGCACACGACGGAGAGCACGACCCGCACGGTGTGGGGGCCGGTGGCGATGCACTGCGCGAGGGACACGTCGGGCGAGTCGGGGAAGTTGCTCTTGGTGGTCATCGGGTGATCTCCTGCCCCGCCGCGAATCGGCGAAGCGTCATGGGGTGGCCGAGGCGGCAGACGGCGACGCTCGCGTCGGGGCGCTCCCGCGACGTGCGCTTCGCAACAGAGACGATGACGTCCCACGTCGTCCCGCTGACGAAGTAGCCGACGCGGCCGTCGACGAGCATCACGCGCTCCCCGCGCGGCTTCGTAGCGGCGCTCACGCGCGCACCTCGCAGGGCGGCAGCCGGCGCGCGGCGACGAGCGCGTCCACGTCGAGGCCGTGCGCCGCTCGAGGGGCCACGCGGCCGACGTCGTAGTGGGCGACCACGAGGCCGCACGCGGGGCACGAGAGCAGCGCGGTGCAGGGGTGCCAGGCGAGGCCGTCGCGCGTGTGCACGGCGACGTGGGGCGGGTGCGCGGCGTGGGTAGCGAAGGGGTGGGTCACGGCTTCACCTCGGGCCACGCACGGCTGCCGTTGCCGACGGCAAACGCGGGCGGGATCACCGTCGAAGGGCGACGCTTCGGGCACAGGTAGGGGCGGCGCCGCTTCGCGGCCGCGCGCTCCTGCTCGCAGACGTCGCATCCGTCGACGTACTGGCCGCCGCGGTACGTGTGGCCGTGCCGCTCGCGGTAGCTGGCCACCCACGCGAGGGCCTGCGCGTTGTTGCGGGCGCGCGCCTCGTCGGGCGGGAGCGCCGCCTTGCGCTCGCGGAAGGGGTAGACGTACGAGCCGCGGTACTCCTCCGGCAGCGCCGCGACAAACGCTTCGATGGAGCCGTCGTCGCGGAACCACTCCCGTCCCTCGCAGCGGAGGGACGCGAAACGCGCGAGCATCTCGCGCTCCGTCTCGCGGGTGCCGGGGATGGCGGCGCGGAGATCGATGGACTCGCGCCGCTCCGACACGAGGAGCACCACCCGCTGCGCGGGGTCGTAGGAGACGCCGATCTTCCACAGCCCTGACGCGCAGCCGCGGGCGAAGTAGACGAGGGCGCCGGCGTCGTGCTGCTTCACGACGCGCCCTCCGCGCTCTCGCCGTCGGGGTACGCGGCGCGGCGGTCCTCGGGGCTGTCGAACACCTCCGCTGCGTCGTCGGGCGGGTCGCCCGGGATCGCGCCGAGGATGCCGCCCACGCAGAGCGCGCAGAGCGCGATCCACGGGAGCGGGCGGCAGGGGCAGTCAGCGCGGCGGCAGCGCATCACGCGGCCTCCGCCGAGGTGGGGCGCCCGCGGCGCGTGATCTTGCGGCGCGCGGCGACGGCGCGGAGCTGCTCCGCGGTGGGTGGCTTGCCCTTGCCCGTCGCCAACCACTGCACCTCGACGCCGAAGAAGTCGGCGATGCCGGTGAGGTGGTCGAGCGTCGGGTTGCTGCGGATGCCCTTGGTGAGGTGGCCGATCTGCGCGGGGCTGCACCCCGCGGCGTCAGCGACCGTGGCGTAGGTCGCGCCGGTGCCCTTGAGCAGCCGTCGCATACGTTGGGAGAGGCTCATGGCCCGCGACTCTACCGGAGTAGAGGCACAAGCGCAAGCGGTATCTCTACCGTCGGAGAGAAAGCGTCGCTCCCGCGATACTTCCGTAGCATCTACCGCGTAGCACTACTCGCGTAGAGAATCGGAGGCATGGAGACGATGCTCGAACGACTGGAGCGCGTGACGACGGACGCTCTCCTGTGGGCGCTCGCGGGAGGCCCGCCCCGCGAACCCCCGGAGAAGTAGGCTCTACAGAAAAAGAGCAGCGAATCTCTACGGCCGTATTGACAGCGGCTCTACCGCAGTAGATACTCCACCTCGACCCGCACGGCACTCCACGCCGCGCCGGTCCGAGGTGCCCGTGAACGACCCCCGCTTCGACGTCTCCCCCCGTCAGTGCCAGTGCTGCGAGCGCACGGCCCTGTGGGGCACCGCCGGCCACGAGGCCGCGGTGGACCCGCGCAACTGCCCCCGCTGCGATCACGGCTACGCGGTCGCCCTCGCAGGCGGCAACCCCTGGTTCGACCGCGCCAACGACAGCGAGTTCTTCGTCGCGCCGAGCACGCTCCCCGCGGTGGTGGAGTTCGCGGCGCCGTCGCCCCTCGCGCGGCGGGTGGCGATCTACGTCGCGGCGGCGGCGCCCGACGCGCCCGACGCCGACGTCCCCTCGCTCACCGGCCGCGCGGTGGCGGCCCTCGGCGTGGAACTGCTCGACCGCCGCTCCCCCGTCGACGCCGACCGCGTCGCGCGCATCGTCCGCGACGAGTGCGGGGTGTCGCTGTGATCCCCGCCGCCGTCTCCTCGCTGCTCGACGCCTGCGGCGTGTCGCTCACCGTCGCCCCCGACAACCGCGGCGGCCACGTCGCGACCGCGCGCAACGGCGACGACCGCGAGGCCTACGCGCAGCGCGCCACCGGCGCCGACGCCCGCGAGGCCGCGCTGTCGGCGCTCGACGCCCTACACTGCGACGCGCACCGCGAGGCCTCGGCGTTCTCCGAGGCCGCGAAGCAGCTCGCCGAGGACGCCGCGTCCCCGGTGCGCCGCGAGGCCGCGACCGTGCGCGCCGCGACGTGGCGGGTGCGGGCGGCGACGCTCTCCGCCGTCTGCCGCGAGGCCGCGAAGCTGTGGCCGGAGGTGTCGCTGTGATCCTCCCGCCCCGCCCCGCGCACGCCCTGTCGGGCTTCTACCGCGCCGCCGTCTCGCGCGGCGTGACGCCGCTGCGTCCGCACGTCGAGGCCGCGCCCGTGATCCTGCCGCCGCCGCTCGACGAGTGCGACGACGACGGGGCGGCGCAGACGCTCTGCACGCAGCTCGACCACGAGACCGAGGTGACGCCGTGACGCTCCCCGACTGGATGACGCGCACGGCGCCGCCCTCGCCCCCCGCGGGCTCGCCGCCCGCCCCGCGGCTGCGCTACGTCGTCGAGATCCCCGCGGGCATCTCGCGCACGAAGGCCGCCGCGCTCGTGGAGGCGTTCCGACTTCACTGCGGCGCCGCCGCTGCGGCGATGAGCGACGGCGCCACGCGACAGGCGCTCCTCATGCTCGCGGGCGGCCGCGTCGAGGAGGTGCCGCGATGACGCCCGACGACGAGGCCGCCCTCGCGCGGCTGCGGCGACACCTCGGCGGTGAGTCCGCGCGTGCGACCGTCGAGGCCGTCGACGGCGCGTGGCGCTGCGACGCGAGCGGCTGCGCGCGCAACGGGCGCTGGTACGCCGCCGTCGCGGTGTCGGCGTACGCCTCGACCGCGGGCGAGGCGATCTGCGAGGCGGGGCGGCGGATCGGGGTGGCGCCGTGACGCCGCCGCTCTACCGCCTCGCGGTGGCGCTCGACGGCCACGGCGTGCTCGCGCTCGACCGCGTGACGGCGCGCGACGCCGTGCGGCTGCGGGCGGCGCTGCGCGAGGCGTTTCGCTTCGACGGCGCCGAGGTGACGGTGGCGACGGGCCGGGCGCTCGTCGCGGAGCGGTGGACGGGGCGCGCGTGGGCGAGGCGCGGGACGAAGTGACGACTGCGCGGGCGTCGGAGGGGCTGGCGAGACCGCACGCTCCCCCCACGTCGCGAGTGCGACCGGAGCGCCTCCGCGCCCGGCGCTGCTCGCCGCCCCATCGGGCGCCCGCGGTGATGGCAACGACGACGGACAGGAGATGACGACGATGACGAAGCAGACCCAGACGCAGACCACCACCATCAACGGCCTCGGCTACGCACTCGAAGACCTCGACGTGGCGCCGAGCGTGATGACGACGCTCGCCAACATGGAGGCGGCGCGGCAGGACTCGCGCAGCCTCACGCCGGAGGACCGCGCGGCGTACGTCGCCGAGATCTGCCGCGCGCTGAAGCTCAACCCCCTGACGCGCCCGGTGCAGTTCCTCGCGTTGCAGGGGCGCGAGGTGCTCTACCTCACGCGCGGCGCGACGGACCAGCTCGCGGCCCGCCACGGCCTCAACCGCGAGACGCTCGAAGGCCCCGACTTCCGCGTGATGGAGGGCGTCAAGGTCGCCTTCTGCAAGGTGAAGGCGTCGCTGCCGACGGGCCGCTACGAGGTCGCGACGGCGACGCTGAAGATGGCGTCGCCCGCGGACGATCTGATGAAGGTGGAGACGAAGGCGAAGCGCCGCGCGACGCTCTCCATCCTCGGCATCGGGCTCCTGTCGGAGGAGGAGGCCGAGAGCATCCCCGCGAGCGAGCGCGCCGACGCGCGGCAGGCGCCGCCGCGCGCGACGCCCGCGCCCCTCGCGCTCCCCGCGGACAACGGCCCGTCGCCGTCGCAGGCGTCGGCGACGCAGCACGCGCTCACGTCGGCGGAGCACTCGGCGATGCTCGCGACGGTGCGCGGGGCGAAGACGCGCGACGAGTTGGACCGCGAGGTGGCCGACCTCGCCGAGGACGCGGGCCGCGGGACGACGGCGCAGAAGGACGAGCTCCGCGCCGCGATCGTCGCTGCGCGGAAGGCGCTCGCGCCCCCCGCCCCGCCGCCCGACGACGAGCCGACGCCGCCCGACGCCCCGAAGCCGCGCGGCCGCCGCAGCGCGAAGCCCGCGGACGCGGCGGGCGACGTGGCCCCCGCGGCGAACGACGGCGCCGTCGACGCCCCCGGCGCGCGCTCGACGAGCGGGCACCCGATGGCGACGCGGGCGGAGCGGCGGGCGCACCTCGCGACGCTGCGCCGCCCCGAGGACGTGCGCACGTCGTGGCGCCACCGCGCGGCGATGCCGCCCGCGTGCTACATGGAGGACTGCGCCGACCGCGTGTGTGCGCTCACGCCGGGGTTCGGCGTCGAAGACGCGCTCGCGTACCTCGCGGCGGCCGCCCCCGCGAAGGCGTCGCACGAGCCGAAGACGAGGGCGGCGTGAAGAACCTCGCAGGCATCCCCACCGACGACGCCAACGCAGCGATCATCGACGAACTCGCGTCGGCTGGCGTCGACGCCGTGCCCGTCGCGCTCGACTCGCGCCACCGCGAGGTGCTGTCCACTGTCGACGGCTTGCTCCGCTTCGGCGACCGCGCCTTCGCGTTCCGCCGCGCGTGGGTCTACTGGTGCGTCAGCCCCGCGGAGGGGTCGCCCGCGCTCACGCTCGACGACGCGGAGGCGATCGACGGGGCGCCGTACGACGGTGAGCGCGGCCACTACTGCGGCCACCGCGGGTGCCTCGGCGACGTTGCGCGATGGGCAGGGTTCGCGGGCGGCATCGCCCCGCGGGAGTTCTGGCCGTCGAGCGGCTGGCACGTCGACACGCAGGCGGGGCTCGACGCGCTCGTCGCCGCGCTCCGGGCGCGGTTCGGGGGTGCGCCGTGAGCGATCCGCGCATCTACTCGGGCGCGGAGGCGCTCGCGCTGAAGGCGCCCGCGACGCCGGGGCGGTGGCGACGGCAGCGTCGCGCCGTGCTCGCGGGCGACGACGTGGTCGCCGTGTTCACCGACGAGCGCCTCAACAGCCACGACCCGCTGAGCGACGACACCAACGACTGCGGCTGCGAGCGCGAGGCGTGCCCGCGCTGCTACCCGACGCTCGTCGCGGACGCCGACCTCTGCGCCGCCGCCGCCGTCGTCGCCGCCAACCTCTACGAGCGCCCCGAGGCGCTGACCGGAGCCGCGTAATGGGACAGGAGACGGGCATCGCGTGGACCGACGGTACCGCGAACTTCTGGTGGGGCTGCCAGCGGGTGAGCCCCGGGTGTGAGCGCTGCTACGCGGAGCAGCTCGCGGTGACGCGCCGCAAGCTCCCGGTGTGGGGGCCGCCCTCGACGACGGAGCGCGTGCGGATGAAGGGCATCTGGCGCGACGTGGTGAGGTGGAACGACGAGGCCGCCGCGTCGGGCGTGCGCAAGCGGGTGTTTGTTTCGAGCATGGCCGACGCGTTCGAAGATCACCCCCAGGTGGCGCCGTGGCGCGCGGAGGCCCTGGCGCTGCTCGCGACGCTCACGTCCCTCGACGTGCAGCTCCTGACGAAGCGCCCCGCCAACATCCTCCGCATGGTCCCGCCCGCGTGGCTCACGTCGTGGCCCGCGCACGTCTGGGTGGGCTGCACCGTCGAGGATCAGCGCCGCGCCGCCGAGCGCATCCCGCACCTGCTTGCGGTGCCCGCGCGCGTGCGGTTCCTGTCGGTAGAGCCGCTGCTCGAAGCGGTCAACCTGACCCGCGTCATCGAGCGGGTCATCCCCGGCGGCCCGCCGGGCGAGGTCGTCTTCGACGCGCTGCGCGGCTGGTGCGGCGCGACCGAGGCCGAGGACACGCCCGCCGCCCGCGGGCTCCAGTGGGTGATCGTCGGCGGCGAGAGCGGCCCCGGCGCGCGCACCTTCGACATGCAGTGGGCGCGGGTCATCGTCGCGCAGTGCAAGGCCGCGGGCGTGCCGGTGTTCGTGAAACAGATGGGCGCGAACGCGGTGGACTCCAAGCACGTGGACGTGATGGCCCCGGGCGGCAAGCGCGTGGCGTTCCGGCGCGACGCGGGGGACCCGACGCTGGACGAGGCGCGAAGGCTCGGGCGCGAGCTCCGGCCGATGGCGTGCGACCTCCGCGCGCCGAAGGGCGACGACCAGGCCGAATGGCCCAACGGCCTCCGCGTGCAGGAGTTCCCCCGTGAGTGAGCCCGACCTCGCCGACGCGCTCCTCGCCGCCGCCCCCGACCGCGCGGCCAGCGTCGCGCACCACGAGGCGCGGGCGACGGGGCTGGAGTCGCTACTGCTCACCTTCGCCGCCGACGCCCTCGGCGCGATCGGGCGCAACCCGCTGCCCGCGGGAACGCACCCCGTCGAGGCCGCGCGCTACGCGGCGGCGCAGGTGAGGCTCTTCGCCGACGACGTGACGGAGGCGCGCGACAACCACTTCGCGCGGGCGGAGCGGGCTGAGGCGCGGCTCGCCGTCGCGCAGGCGATCATCCTCGGCGGCCACCACGCCGACGACTGCCCCGCGCGGGCGCACGAGGAGTGCGCACACGGCGGCTACGACCCCAACGCGGTCCTCGACGACTGCGACGCAGGGCGCACGCCCGCCGAGTGCGCCGCCGCCCGCGGGGCGTGCGACTGCGGCGTGCTGCGCGCGGTGCGGGCGGTGGAGTGCGCGACGCCCGAGGCCCTGCGCGACGGCGCGGCAAGGGCGGCGGAGGCCGCGGAGGCGACGGCGAGCCGTGACCGCGCGTGGCACTACGTCCGCGAGGCGCGGACGGAGCGCGACGCCCTGCGCGCCATCATCGAGGGGCGGACGACGCCGCCGACGGAGGCGGAGTGCGAGGCGCACGAGGCTGCGGGCGGGTCGTGGCGGTGCGTGGTGACTCACTCGTCCGGCGCGCGCACGACGCACGAGAGCTTCGCCCACCGCCACTACCGCGCGATTGCTGACCACCTCTATGCCGCCGCGCGCGGGGGTTCCGCGCGGTGGTGGCTCTTCGACGCCACCGGCCGCCCCTGCGGCTGGCCGCCGACCGGAGATTCAAAATGACCAAGTTGAGCGCCGCGAGGGAGGGGGCGCCCGATGCCCGGTGACTTCGTCGCCGTCGACTGCGAGACGACGGGCACCGACCCGGAGCGCGACCGCATCGTCGAGGTCGCCGTCGTGCGCGACGGATCGCGCCGCGCGTGGCGGGTGTTCCCCGGCGTGCCGATCCCCGCGGAGGCCACCGCCGTCCACGGTATCGCCGACGCCGACGTGGCTGCGTCCCCGCGCTTCGCCGACGTGGCGCACGAGGTCGCGGCGGCGCTCGCGGGCGCGATCGTGGTGACGTTCAACGGCCGCGCCTTCGACCTGCCGCTCCTGCGCGCGGAGTTCACGCGGGCGGGGTTCGCCTGGCCCCTCGCCGACGCGCCCGTGGTCGACGTGCTGACGCTCGACCGCGAGCTGACGCGGCACACGCTCGCGGGCTGCGTGCGGCGGTGGTGCGGGCGCGAGCACGTCGGGGCGCACGGCGCCGAGGCCGACGCGGCGGCGACGCTCGACGTCCTGCGGGCGATGCTCGCGGCGCACCCGATGCCGCTCGCCGACCTCGTCGCCCTGAGCGGCGGCAACGCGGCGACGCCCTGCGGGCGCGTGCTGTGGCGCGAGGACGGCGCCGCTGTGTGGGGCTTCGGCAAGTGCAAGGGTGCGGCGCTCAACGGCGACCGCGGCTTCGCGGCGTGGGTCGCGCGCACCGACGGGTTCAGCGCGGAGGTGAAGGCGCTCGCCGCCCGCGGGGCGAAGGGCGAGGACGTGAGGAGGACGACGTGAGCGACGAGACGATCGACGCGCAGGCGATGCGCATGGTGATGACGCGCCGCGAGTGGCGGAAGGTCCGCGACAGCGTCCAGCCGTCGGGGCTCGTCTACGAGGTGTGGGACCACCCCATCGCGCAGCACGCGGGGCCGGGCGGCGTCCGCAACGTGCTGCTGCCGACGCGGCGCATGGGGGACGGCCTCGACGACGCGCGGGTGCGGGCGTGGGCGGAAGCGGTCGCGGAGCGGTGCGGCGACGTGACGGCGGACGCCATCGTCGCCGAGGCCGCGCACGCATGGGACGCAGAGCAGTGGTGAGGAGAGCGCCACAGGGCGCGTGAGGAGAACGACGATGGGACAGAAGCATCCATACAGCGGGCTGACGGATCAGGAGGAGTGCGTGCTCCTCGACGCGGGGTGGCGCGAGACCGACTTCGAGAGCCTGCCGCCGCCGTGGACGGACGGGCGTGAGCCGAAGCTCTACACGCCGCGCGAGGCGTACGCGGAGTGCGTGCGGCGGCTCAAGGCGACGCGCGACGAGGTGCAGCCGTGACCCACGACGACCTCAGCGCGCTCATGCGCGACATCGCCGAGGCCGCCGCGCGCTGCGTCGGCGCCGACCCTCTTCGCACGGAGCCGCACGTCGGCATCCACGGCCCCTACTTCTCGGCGCGGAGGCAGAGCGTCGAGCTCGCCGCCCGCGCGGGCGACTGGCGCGTGAAGGGGAGCGCGGTCGGGTCCACGGTGCAGACCGCCAACCCCGCGCTCAACGCCGCCGCCGTGCTCGCGCTGCGGGAGCGGCTCACGGCGCAGGCCGAGGAGCGGCGGCGCCTGCTCGCGGCGGACGAGGCCGCGCTGCGGGTGCTCGACGCGGAGGCGCGCATCTACGACGCGGCGGCGGTGGCCGACGCCGTCCGCGAGGGCGGCGGCGACGACGACCTCGTGCGGTGGGTCTCGCACACGATCACGCAGCGCGTGGGCGGCCCGGGGCCGTGGACGCGCGCCGACGTGCGCGAGCCCGTCGCCGACGCCTGCGACGCGATCCTGCGCCGCCGCGCGGGGGGTGAGCCGTGAGCGCCCCGGTGTACCTCTCGCCGCCGTGTCCCGCGTGCGACGGGAGCGGGCGCGGCCCCGGCGGCGTCGGGCGCTGCGCGACGTGCGGCGGGACGGGGGCGCCGCCGCCGCTGCCCGAGGCGATGGCGTGCGTCGGGTGCGGGCGGGCGTTCAGGCAGTGCGCGTGCGGCGACGTGGCCGACGCGCTCGACGAGGCCGCGAGGGCGGCGGAGGTGATGCGGTGACGATCGACGACGAGATCCTCGGCGCGCGCATGGAGCTTCTCCACGCGACGATGGAGCGGCGCGGCCCCTCCGCGGAGGCGGGCGACCGGCTCGCGCAGGAGACGGCGCTGCGCGTGCTCAAGGCGACGCTCGACAACCGCCCGGAGCGGCACGTCGCGGCGTGGCGGCGGTTCAACGAGCGGAGGCCGCAGCGATGACCCGCCGCCTCACCGACGGCCAGCGCGCCGCCGCCGTGCGCGCGCAGATTCCTCACCTGAGCGCCAACGACTTGCGGAGGACATTCGCGACGTGGCACGCCGAGCAGGGCATCCCGCTCGAGCTCCTCATGCGCGCGATGGGGCACACGTCGCCGCAGATGCTGGCGAGGGTCTACGCCCGGCCGAAGCCCGCGCGGGTCCGCGCGCTGATGCTGGCCGCGCTCGAGCGGAGCGAGCGATGAGCCAGCAACGGCACGGGCGGCGCGGGTCGGTCTTCGCGGTGCGGGTCACCGACGAGGAACGCGCCCGGCTCGCGGCCCTCCAGGCGCAGGGCGACGGCCCGCGCGCCCTCGGCCCGTGGATGGTGTGGGCGGCGCTGCGATCCGGCCGCATCCATCAGCGTGCTTGTTCTGCCGGGGAAACGCACGCGCCGCAAGCCGCGAAAGGTGGCCGCTGCCCCACCCGTGCCCCAGCGGAAGGCATGACGGAAATCGCGCTGCCGCCGCTGAACAACGAACGTGGACATAGCGCCGTCGATGGCGCATAATGGCTGCGCATGACACCGCCCCCGTACCCCTCCCTCCCCGAAGCCCGCCGCGTCGCGGGCGAGACCGGCGTCCGCGCCGTGCTCGCGTGGGTCGTCGCCGAGCACCCGCCGGGCCGCTCGTCGCTGCTCGACGCCGCGATGGCCCTCGGCGCCACCTCGCGCGAGGCCGCCCGCCACGTCGCCCGCGGCCTCACCCGCGCGGCGAACGCCCTCGGCGAGCCGTTGCCCGCCTACCCCCGCGGCACGCCGTCGGGAAGCGTTGCGCTGGAACGCCGCGAAAACAAGCGTTCCGCGAAAATCGACACGACCCACTGACGAATGCGTTGACTTAGCGCCGTGCGTGACGCATAGTCTTGCTCGTCAGGGCGATGGAGCCCCGACGAACAGGAGCACCGACCACCATGAGCACCACGAACACCGCGACCTTCACCCACAACGGCACCGAGTTCACCGTCGAGTTCAATGGCGAGGCCAACACCGTGCTCCCGCGCTGGTCGGCGACCGTGAGCTATCCGAACATCGAGGCCGGCGGCCCGGACCTCTCGGCGCTCCCCTCCTCGCAGGCTTATCCCACGGCCGAGATCGAGGCGTTCGTCTCCGGGTGCGTCGGCGCCCCCGTGGTCTTCGACGACTGCGCGGCCTCCGGGTGCGACGCTGGCGCGTGGGAGTCGTGGCGCTTCCGCGCCGCCTGACGCTCGCCCCACAGCCGCCCCGCGCGGCGCCGTCACAGCCTCCCCCGGTGCGCCGCGGGAGGCTTGGGGCGTTGAGGAGACCACGCACCGTGATCACGATCACCGCCTCGCAGATCGCCGACCTCCACGCCCGCCGCACGAAGAAGGGCGCCGGCCGCGCCCCCATGCTGCACGAGTGCCTCGCCGCCGCCCGCGAGGGTCGGCTCTTCGACGTGGACACGCAGTCCGCGGGGCACGACTGCCTGTGGATCGCCGACGACGCCGCCTCCGCGCTCGCCGAGGTGTCCGCCGCCGTCTCCGACGACGCCACCGTCCCCGCGCGGTGGACGGCGGAGCTGGTGACGCTCGACGTCGCCGCGTCGGCGCTGGAAATCCTACACGCCGAGGCCGACGAGCGCGGGCGTCTCGCCGAGGCCCCCGCGGGCGAGCTCGGCGTGGGGCACCACCCCGCCGACGCAGAGGCCGCCGCGCGGCTCGCCGCCTCCGCGAGCGGTGCGGCCGTGCTCCGCGCCCTCGCGGAGCACCTCTCGGCGCTCTTCGCCGAGAGGTGCGACGGCGTCGACGCGGCGGTGCGTCGCATCGGGCGCGCGGCGGGCGCCGTGTGCTCCGCGACCGGCGAGGCTCTCGTCGCGCTCGCGGGGCCCGAGGACGACGCCGACTGACACACCACCGCCCCAGCCGCGCAGCCCCGTCACGCGCCCGCCGCGGAGGACGCGGCTGTGACCGCCTTCCGCTACATCATCACCGCCGAGACGCGCGCGGAGTTGTTCACGCACGAGCACGCCGACACGAAGCGCGGCGCCCGCATCATCGCCGCCCATCTGCGCGAAGCCCACGCCGTCGAGGGCGCCGAGGTGAGCATCAACACCGCGGACGGCGACGCGCTGGAGACGTGGGAGTTCGCCGCGGGGCGATGGACACGCACGCAGCCCGCCGCCGCGCCGTGACCGCGCAACGCCTGCTCGACGAGGCCGCCCGCGAGGAGCGGTGGCGCATCATGCGCGCGACGAGCGCCGAGTCCGCCCGCATCGCCGACGGCGAGCGCGCCGCGCACGAGATCGCCGCCGCGCTCCGCGGCCACGGCGTGCCCGACGACAGCGCCGAGGGCCTCGCGCTCACGCTCGCGTGCTACGTCGCCGACGAACTCCGCGCCCGCGGCGCCAACGGGGCGGCCGTGGCGTGCGCGTGGGAGCGCCTCGCGGGCGCGCTCCAGGGGACGCAGCCGTGACGCGCCCCGACCTCGCCGCCGCGCGCTCCCTGCTCCAAGCGCTCGATGCGCTCCCCGGAGCGACGCAGATCACCGACGTTGGCCCCGCGCTCGCCGACGACCTCCGCGCGCTGCTCGCGGCGTGGGATGCGGCGGCGTGCGACGAGCACCCGCGGCGCGGCGACGTGTACGTGGACGACGCCACGACGTGGCGCCACGTCGTCGTCGCGGTCGACGGCGGGGCCGTCACGCTGCGGCAGGCGAGCGGCGCCGAGTGGCAGGCCACGCGGGAGCGCGTCGCGAGGCTGCTGCGGCTCGAGGCCGCGCCGTGACCGCCCCCACCTGCGCCCGCTGCCCCGCCCCCGCAACGCACGCCTGCGACTGCGGGGCGGCGGGCTGCGACGCGCACCGCGGCTGCGAGCACGAGCCGGACCGGCTGCGGGCGGTCAACGCGCTCGAGTGCCGCGTGCTCGCGGGGGAGTTCGCGGGCGCCTCGCACTGGTGCGCCACCTGCGATGTCGCCGTCGCGTCGGGCACGCTCGACGCCCACGTCGGCGACCGCAGCCGCGGGCACGCCCTGGAGCGGATCGGCGCCGTCCGGGAGCGGATGGCCGCCCGCGACGCGACGGTGCTCCGGTCGCGCGCCGAGGCCGCGGAGCGCGAGCTCGCCGCCAACGTCGCCGCCGCCCGCGCCTACCTCGCAGCCCGCGACCGCGCCACCGCCGCCACGACGGCGGAGGGCGTCAGCCTCGACGAGCGCCTCGCGGCCATGCACGCGGAGGAGGACGCCGCCGAGGCGCTGCGGCGGGCGGCGGGGGGCGACGTGAGCGCTGCGCCATCCGACCTCCCCGTCGCCGCCGCGCGGGCCTTCGCCGACCCCGCCGTGGCCCGCGTGCTCGACGAGCGCCTCGGCCTCGAGGAACTCCGCCGCTCCCTCCCCACCGCTCCCGAGGCGCCGTTCCCCTTCGCCCGCGCCCTCGGCGACGTGGCGGCCGTCGACCTCCCTGCGGTGGACGACGTGCAGCGGGCGGCGATGGCGGGGCACTTCGACGGCCTCGTCGCAGTCGTCGCCCTCGCGCCGTACGACCGCCTCCCCGCGGGCGGTTGGGAGTCGGCGGTGACCTCGTGGGGCGCCATCGCGTGGGTCGACGTGCACCGCTGGCACCCAGGCGACGCGGAGCAGTTGCGGGGGATGCACTACGACCCCGCGCCCGCCACCGTCGTGCGCGGGCTGCTGCGCCTCGGGCGCGGCGTGGCCCTCGTGGAGCGCGCGCAGGACCGTTGGGTGTGCCTGCCGGGGGAGCCGTCGCCGGGGCTCGACCTCTACCTCCGCGCGAGCGCGCCCGCGCAGGGCGTCGCCCCGCTGTGGCTCGCGGCGACGCTCGCGGCGAGGAGCCCGAAGACCTCGCGAAACCGCGGGGAAACGCGGGAGTTTGGGGCGGTCGAAAGAAAAGCGCACGCGGACGTTGACACTGTACGCTCTAGAGACTACAAACAGGGGCAGGAGACGACGCCATGAAGACCCCCGCCACCCGCCGCCTTTCGCGCATCGAGATCGCCACCGCCCGCGCGCTTGCCGCGCAGGCTCCCTACGTCCCGACCCGCGGCCACCGCGAGGAGACGACGCGCGAGGTGGCCCGCAACCGCGCCCGAGACGTGGTCTCCCACGGCGTCGCCTCGCGCTCGGCGGTCGACGCCCGCGCCACCGTCGACTGCGCGCGCGAGCCGCACCTCATCCGCGAGGTCTACGTCGCCGCTTTCGTCGCGGCGCTGACCGAGCGCGGCGTGACCCTCGTCCCGTGATCGTCGACACCCGCAGGACGCCCACCATGAAGATCACCATCCCCGCCACCTTCGAGCACAACGGCACCACCTTCGCCCTCGTCGAGCGCCGCGACGCCCGCAAGCACCGCGGCAACTGCGAGGTGTGCGGCGACATCCACTTCGGCAACGGCCCCGTCTACGTCGCCGAGCGTAAGACGGCGCACGTCTCCTGCGCTGCGCTCGCGCGGCAAGGGAAGCCCGTCGCCCGCGTCAACGTCGCGGCGGTGCTCCCGAGCCCGCCGCGCTCGTGCGGGTGCTGCGGTGTCCCGCTGCCCGAGAGCGTGCCGTCGATCATCGTCGGGTCGCTGCGTGCGTGCTCCTACTCGTGCGTCCACGCGATGGAGATGGCGCGGCACGGGGTAGCGCCGTGATCGTTGACCTCTTCGCGGGCGGTGGCGGGATGGCCTGCGCGATGCGCTCCCGCGGGCTCGAAGCGCGGCACGTCGAGATCGACGCCGACGCCTGCGACACCCTGACGGCCGCGGGCTTCGGCGACGTGGTGCGCGCCGACGTGCGCGATCCGTCGTGGTACCCGCGCGAGCGCGTTGACCTGCTCCACGGGTCGCCGCCGTGCCCGAAGTGGAGCCGCGCCAACCGCACCGAGGCGCAGCAAGCGAAGGCCGTCGACGGTTGGCCGTGGATGCTCGACGCCGTCCGCGCTCTGCGTCCGACGTGCGTCACCGTCGAGAACGTCCGCGGCGCCCCGGCGGAGGCGTGGGCGCGCGACCTCGCGGCGCTAGGCTACCGCGCCAGCGCGTGGTTGCTCGACGCGGCGGACTACGGCGCCCCGCAGCGGCGGGTGCGGTGGTTCGTGGTCGCCTCCCTCGCGGGCGCCCCGACGCGGCCTGCGCCGACGCATGGAGCCCCGCTCCTCGGGTTGCTCCCGCCGCGGACGCTCGCCGACTGCCTTGACCCCGTGGGCGACCGCGTGGTCTACGCGCCGGGGACGGGGCGCGCGGCGTCGGAGCCGTGGCGGCTGCGGGAGCCGTCGCCGACGGTGGTCTGCGCCGACGTGCACGGCACCCGGGCGGGCGCCTTCTGCGGGTGGACGTTCAACGGCGGCCCCGACCGCATGAGCGACGCGCTCTTCCTCGCGCTCGGCTGGCGTCAAGCAACCGTCGCGGAGTGCGCGCGGGCGCAGGGCTTCCCCGAGGGACACCCGTTCCGTGGGCGCCGCTCCGCCCACTACAAGCAAGCAGGGAACGCCGTCGAGCACCACGTTGGTCGCGCGGTGATCGGAGCGGCGATGGCCGCCGCCTCTGGTAGAAGCGAGGCCGCGTGACCCGCCCCGCCGCCGCCGCCAACCCGTTGCTCCTCCTCCCTGCGCTGCACGACGCCCTCGCCGCGTGGGGCGCAGCCCCCGGACGCAAGCACGCGGAGACGCTGCGCGACGGCCTGCGGGCGCACGTCCTCGCCGCCCTGCGGGAGTGCTCGACGGACGGGCGCCCCGTCCCCTCGCGGCGCGCGGCTGCGGCCTTGCGGGTGTCGCTGAAGGCGTTGCAGCGATGGACGGCCGCGGGCGGATGCTGCGCCCCGTAGCCCCACAACGCAGCAACGGCCGCCACCCCGTGAGGAGCGGCGGCCGTTGGTTGGGGTGAGCGGAGGCGGTTGGGAGATGCGGCAGCCGTCGCTCCTCAGACGCCGCACCCGCGGACGGGTGAAGCTCGGCGCGGGGCTGCGTGACGGGCGGACTCTACCGCGCCGCCCCGCGGGCGTCGAGTGCTCCGGGAATCCCGGATAGCTGCCGCCGGGGTCTGCCGGTCGCTGTCACCCGCCGCACCCCTCGGCGCCGCTCCCCTCGTCCTCGCCGCGCCGCATCGTGGCGACGAGGCGCCCCCACGAGCGGATGTACCCGAGCACATGCGCCCGCCACCGCGCGCGGCAGGGCGTCGCCCCGCGGCTCGGAGCGCAGCGTCCCCACACGTAGCGGGAGACGGCGCCCTCGGCGGTGCCGCAGCGGTCGAGCCCCGCGGCGTAGGAGCGGGCGGCGCACGTCGCCTGCGTCGCGTCATCGGTCGCGTAGGGCTGGCACCCGCAGAGCGATGCCCGCGGCGAGCGCACACGGAGCCCGCTCTCGAGCACGCACACCGCGAGCAGCTCCGCGGGGTCGACGTCCGCGAGGTGGGCCGCCTGCACGATGAGGCGCACGCGGCGGTCGAGCGACGGCGCGAGGTCGCCCCTGTCGTCGATCGGCACGCGGAGGAGCAGCGCGAGCGCGGGGCCGTAGGGCGTCATCGGACCACCCGCCCCCGCTGCGCGGAGAGCCCGGCCATCCGCCAGGCGTCGCGCTCGGCGTCGGTGAGGTCGCCCCACGCCGTCACGTCGTCGCCGAGGTGGTGGCGCTGCGCACCGTGGGCCACGCGGCCGAGGCGGTCGAGGCGCTCGAGCGCGCAGACGCGGGCGTCGTGCTCCTCGGCGTGGCCGCACTCGCAGAGCGCGAGCGCCGCGCCGTCGGGGCCGACGTGCTCGCATCCCCACACGTCGGGCGCCCACGAGCCAGCGGCGGCGGGCGCGAGCATCACCACGCCGCGGAGGACGGGGCCGCGGGCGGTCACGCGGGGTCGCTCCCGCAGTCGCCGAACAGCTCGCCGCAGCCGTCGCCAGGCCACGGCGCGCGGGCGGCCTCGGGCGGCGAGCGCCACCACGGCGTCGCGTGCCGCGTGAGCAACGGGCGCGAGGCGCCGCACTCGCAGCGCCACAGCCCCGCGTCGAGGCGGTGGACGCGGGCGGCGCCGCACCGCTTGCAGCGGTCGACGTAGCCCTCGGCGCCGAGGCGCGTGAGGCGGTCGATGGGGTGCAGGGCGCGGAGCGTGGGGCGAGGGAGGGTCATCGGCGCCCCTCCGTGACCACGGCGGGCGACGACGCCACAACCGCACGCTCCTCGCCGCCGTGGGAGTAGGTGACCACCTCGACGGCGGCGCCTGCGAAGGCCACGTCGCCGCGGACGGTCACGCCCCGCTGGCGCGGGTCGACGCTCGCGAAGATGTCGGGCTCTCCGCTCGCGGGGTCGTTGACGCAACCCCCGTTCGCGGCGGCGTGGGCCACGAGGTCGGCGAGCGACGCGGGGCACGCGCACCAGAGGTTGAGCACGAGCGCGCCGCGCACCACCTCGAACACGCGGGCGACGTAGCGGCGCACGTCGGCGGCGCCTTCGGGGACGGCGATCACAGTTCCATCGCCTCCGGGTGCAGGAGCGTCGCCGCGACGCAGACGCCGACGCCCGCGAGGGCAACGGCGGCGCCGACCGCGAGGATGCAGCGGGCGAGCGCGAGCCTCACGCGAGCATCCCCCGCACACGAGCGACGAGGTTGCGGTGCGCCACCGCGGACGGGTGAGCATCGCCCTGCGCTTCGGCCTCGCGGCGGCGGGTGTCGCCCCGGTAGCCCGCGAGCAGGAGCGCGAGCATCCAGCCCGACGGGTCGGCGCTCCAGAAGACGCGCGAGGCTTCGGCGTACCGCTCCTTCGTCGGCGCGGCGCCGGGGGTGCCGACGCGCGTCTTGAGCAGGTAGCGCCAGAAGTCCGCGTCGTCGTCGAAGCCGCGGTAATACACCACGTCGTCGTCGCCCGCGTCGACGTGCCCGAGGTCGCGCCACCACGCCAGCCCGCGGCCGTGCTTCGCCTTGTGCTCGGTGTTCTCAGCCTCGCGCAATTTGATGCCGCCGAGGTTGTGAGCGTGCGCCCTGCGCCCCCGCCCGCACTCCGTCGCCGCGTGCGCGATGAGTTCGGCGGCGCGGTCGCCCCTCACGCCGAGGGCGGCGAGCACCGCCCACTGCGCCCGCACGAACGCCGCGAGGTCGTCGGGGAGGTCGCGCGAGGCGTCCACTTCGAGCGCGGGGTCGAGCCACGACGGGAGCGGCGGCCACTGCGGAGCGTCGGTGTCCTCGTCGTGCGAGTCGTCGGGCTGCGCGGTCGGCGCGTCATCCGCGTGGCGGATGGTGCCGACGGTCATCGCCTCGGGCGCTACGCCCGCGAAACCCGCCGCGAGGAGCGCGAGCATGAGCGGGTCGCCGGGGTCGCCCGGGCCGCGGTTGCGGGTGAGGTTGCGGTGGCCGATGACGCCCGACGCCGCGCGCGACTCGCCGCCCTGCTTCCGGGGCTGCCACGCCTTCACGGGCGCGGACTCGGGCGACCACGAGGCCCCGCCGTCGTGCGCCCGCACGGGCACGCGCCGAGGGATGTTGAGCGCCTCGCAGATGGCGCGGACGACGGCGACGCAGGCGTCGACCTGCGCGCGCGTGAGGTCGGGCGTGTCGGCGCTTTGGGCGCACTCGATCCCCACGCTCCAGGGGTTCGCCTGCGAGGCGTGCCACGTCGCGTCGTCGAGGTCGGCCTGCTGGTAGACGGTCCCCGCGCCGCCGACGGTGAGGTGCCACGAAGCCTCGCGCGATCCCGTCACCTGATAGCGCGCGAGGCGCAGCGCCTTGCCGTCGTCGCCCGCCCCGTCGCGCACGACGCCGACGACGCCGCGCGAGGTGTGCAGCACCACCGCGGACACCGCGGAGGCGCGGCGGCGGTTGACCTTCGTCACGCGCGGGATGCGCTCGTCGTCGAGCCACGTCACGACGCGCACGCCGGGGACGGCGACGCGCCGCCCGTTGATGATGAGACCTTCACCCGTCGTCATCCTCGTCCCCTTCCGCGAGCGTCACGACGCTCTCGATGCGCCCGTCGGCGCTGATGTGCACGTCGGCCTCGGGGCGCAGCTCGCAGTGCGTGTCGCTGCACCCGAGGGCGTCGAGGCGCTCGGTGTCGGTCGCCATCACGTCCCCTCCGGCAGCGCGGCCCCGATCGCCTCGGCCCACGGCCCCGCGTCCCAGCCCTCGGCGACGAGCGCGCGGGCCATGGCGTGCACCTCGGTGTCGACGCCCGGGAGCTGCCCCGCGCGCAGCGACGCGGCGGCGGACTCCAGCGCGGCGAGGTACGCCTCGCGTCCGCTCGCGCTCAGGGCGTAGGCGTCGACGCCCGCGGCGGCGGCCTTGAGCGCGTCGTCCACGCTGAGGCCGTCGAAGACGACGAGCGCGACGAGGTCGTTGACGCGGCACGTCCCCTCTTCCCACCCCGTCACGGTGGGGTGGAAGAGATAGCCCGCGATCCACAGCGCGGAGACGATCACGCCCCCGGCGCTCACCACGCGGTCGCGGCGCCCGTGCGACAGTTCGTGCGCGACGGTGCCGCAGGGCGAGCGGTCCCACGCTGCGGACGAGAGGTAGACGGCGCCCGTCGCGTGCAGGTCGACGCCCACCGCGCGGAGCGGCGCCTCGACGCTCTCGGGGAGGAGTTGCCACAGCGCGCCGACGAGCCGCGGCGTGTAGAACGACGTTCCGGCGCGCACCTCGGCGAGCGTGCGCGGCGACACCGCGGCGGCGGCGAGGGCGATGGCTTCGCGGACGAGCTGCGGCGCGTCGGGCGTGAGCAGCGGGACGCCCGCGGCAGCGGCGCGCCTGCGGCAGACGGCGCGCTGGAGGTCGATCGGAGGCGGGCTCACGGCGCCACCTCGGGGCCCGCGCAGTGCGCGGAGGCGTCGACGACGCACCGCACCGCGCACGCCGCGGGACGGCCCTGCGAGTCGAGTGGGTGTTGCGGGTACCACCGCGCGACGCCGTCGCTCACGACGCACCGCACGGGCACGCCCGCGGTGCAGCGCCACGGGAGCGCGGGGCACGTCGGCCCTGCGTCGGGCGGCGCCGTCGGGGTGATGGCGTGCAGCGCGTTGCGGGCGTGGCCGCAGCCGAGCGCGAGGGCGGCGAGGATGAGGGCGCGGGTCACAGCGGCCCTTCGCCTGCGTCGAGGTCGCGCCAGTCGGCCCGCGCAGGGCTGCGGCGCGGCGCCGTACTTGAACGCCTCTTGCCAGTCGCAGGAGGCGCGCATCTCGTCGAGCGTCATCGCTGTCTCCCTCGCGCGTCACGCCAACACGGCGTCCGGACGCGCGTCCGTACACTACCCGCGCACGTTCCCGCGCGCAAGTGAACGGCGGCCGCGCTACGATGCGGCGCGTGAGCGACGAGGACCGGACGGCGCGGCTCGAGCTGCGCGTGAGCCCCACGGAGAAGCGGCTGCTGCAACGCGCGGCGATGCTCGGCGGCGAAGACGTGTCGGCGCTCACGCGGCGCGCGGCGCTCATCGAAGCGCGGCGGGTGGTGGCGCGCGCGGGCGAGGCGAAGGAAGCGGGGGAGGGTGCGCGGACGCGCGGGGCGGGGAGGCGGAAGGGGCGGGGCGCGCGCTAGGGCGCGGCGGGCGGGCAGGCGTCGTCGAGGGCGCGGAGCACCTCGGCGCGGAGGTCGTCGGTCCAACCGCCCGAGTCGGTGCGGATGATCGCGGCCGACTGCACCACGCGGGCGGCGTCGTCGAGCGACTCCCGCGCCCCGTCGTGCGAGGTCACGAGCACGGCGCGGGGGCCGCGCGGCAGGCGGTGCACGAGCGCCGCGCCGCTGTGGTCGCCGAGGTGCTCGTCGATCACCACGACCGCGGGGCGGCCGTTGGAGCGCCAGCGCATCGGCACCTCGTCGTAGTCGTGCACGAGCACCACCTCGGCCGCGCCGCTGCGCAGGAGGCCCGCGGAGACGGTGCGGTCGTGCGTCGTGGCGAGGATCGGGGCGCCGATCCCGGAGAGGATGCCGCACAGCCCGGAGAGGGCCGCGGGCGAGTCGTCCACCACCATCACCGCCCGGCGCATGGCGCCGTCGCGGGCGACGCGGTCGAGGCGCGTGCGCATCTCGCGGGCGCGGTCGTGGACGTGCGCAGCCGCCGCGCCGCGGGCCGTGGTGACGGCCTGAAGCGCGACGATGGCCGCGAGCACGGAGTCGCCGTCGGCGGCGATCACCGCGCACCTCGCGGCGGCGTCGGGGCGCGGCCGAGGGACGGCACCACGCTCGCGCGCGGCTGCTCCCCGGTGGGCGGGCCCGAGAGGCGGAGCAGCGCGCGGATCTCGGCGAGCGACTCCTCCTCGCGGTGCGAGTGGTCGTTGACCACGTCGGAGAGCGCGGTCACGGCGCCGTTGCCCTTCGCCACCTCGGAGGTGAGCGCGTGCAGCACGGCGACGAGCGCCTCGTTGCGCTCCTGCGCCTTCGCCGCCCGCGCGTCGCTCGCGTCGCGGGAGGCGCGCAGCTCGGCGATGAGGTCGGCGCGCTCCGACGTGGACGCCGCGGCGAGGGCGGCGCGCTCGGTGGCGGCGGCCGCGAGGCGCGAGGCGTCGCGCTGCGTCCACCACGACCACACGGCCTTCGCCGCGGCCGCGACGCCAGCGGCGCCGCCGAGCGCGGGGAGGATCTGCGAGAGGTCGGTCACGGCTTGTAGCTCCGGCGGCCGCGCTTGTAGACGCGCGCGACCCACGACGCGCTCTGCGTCGCGTCGTAGATGCGGACGTCGGCGAGCTCGACGAGCGCAGCGTCCACCGAGGCAGCCACGCGCGCGATGTAGCCGGCGGCCTCGAGCGCGTGCGCGGCGGAGGTGGCGGGGCTGGGGTGGTCGTCGACGACGAGGACGGAGCGGGTCACGGCACCCCGTGGGCGGCGCGGGCGTGGGTCATCACCTGCGCCCAGTCGGCGTCGGTGAGCGCGCGGCTGTAGATCGCGAGCTCCATCAACCGGAAGGCGGCGAGCTCGGCGGCGGGGACGATGCGGCTCCCGACGGTGATCGCGGGGGCCACGGTGACCAGCGCCACAGTGCGCGCCACCGCCGGGACGCCGTCGACCCAGAGCGTCACGGCGGAGCCGTCGTAGACGTGCCCGAGGACGTGCCCCGCGAGCGTGCGGGGCGCGTCGCTGCCGGACACCATCGGGGCCGCCCATTCGTGCGTCGCCCAAGCACCGTTGGACGTGGCGAGCCCACGAGAGCTGTTGTTGGCGACGCTCCCGTACATCACCACGTGACGGAGGCCGGCGCCTCCGGCCATGCGCGACAGGATCGCCACGATCGTCCCCGCGGAGGCGCCCGTGGGGAGGCCCGACGGCGAAGACAGCGAGAGGTAGTCGCTCGACCCGTCGAACTCGACGCACGGGCCGCCGGCGGGGCTGCCCGTCGCGCGGTAGGTGGGGCGCGCGGAGCCCGACCCGCTGAGGTTGCCGGGCGTGCCGACGCTCGGCGCCCAGGTCCCCACGGCCGCGCCGTCGGAGAGCTCGAGGTCCGCGGCGTCCCACAGAGCGACGAGGCCGTCGGTCGGCAGCCCGGGGTCGGTGGCGCCCCCGCCGCCGCCGCTCGACGCGCCGCCGCCGCCGACCTCGACGCCGTTGACGCGGATCACAGCCCGACCGCCTCCACGGTCGCGGTCGTGCCGGAGGTCGAGGTCACCGTCAGACGCACGGTCACGCAGGGCTCGTCGGTGACGCTGATCGTGAGCGCGCCGGCCGCCGCGAGCGGGATGCCCGTGGTCACGGAGCGCGCCGCGCCCGGCGTCACGAGGGGGATCGTCGTCACCGTCAGGGCGGTGATGGCGTTCGTCGAGCCGCTGTTCTTCAGCGTGATCTCGACCGCGCGGGCGCCGTTCGTGGGGATGTCGATGTCCGTCGCCACGCCCGCGGCGAGGGCGTGCGCCTGCGCCGCGTAGTGGCAGAGGAAGGGAGGGGTGACCGTCGCCATGCTGCTCCTGTGGTCAGTGGTGAAAATCGGCTCCGAGGCGCGTAGGCTCCCGGAGCATGAGGTTTTCGTGAGCTCCCCCGCCGGGAGCGTCCTGTGCGGCGCCTGCCGCTCGTGGGTCGCGCCGAGGCACGCGCAGACGGCGCAGGGCCCGTGGCGCTACTGCGCGGCGTGCGGGGCGTCGATGGGGCCTGCGCCGCCGCCGCTCGTCAGCGCCGACACGGCGCGCGCGTGGTCGCAGGTCGCGCTCGTCGCGACGGCGCTGCTCATCGTTGGCGCCGCGTGCGCCGTCTACGTGAGGTTCTTCGTATGACCCGGATCGTCGCGATGCTCGCCGCCCTCGTCGCCTTCGCCCTCGCCGCCTGCGGCGCGGAGCCTGCCCCGTCGTGCGGGGTCATCGGCCGAACCGCCCCGTGCGCCTGCCCCGGCGGCGCTCAGGGCGCGCAGGAGTGCGGGCCCCTCGGCGTGTGGGGCGCGTGCGCGTGCCCCGGAGGCGACGCGGGGGCGGAGGCCGCAGCGCCAGATGTCCCGCCGCCGCCCGTAGACGCCCCCGTAGACGCCCCCGTAGCGGCCGACGTGGCGGCGGATGACCCAGAGGTCGCGGCGCGCCCGGACGGCGCCGCCGACGCCTCGCTGTGCCCTCAGGGCTGGGGCGAGTGCTCGCCGGGCGCCTGCGTCAACCTCGCGTCGACCGCGGCCCACTGCGGAGCGTGTGGGTACGCCTGCCCGTCACACGCGCGGTGCGAGCGCGGAGAGTGCCGCAGTGCGTCGGGGCTGTCGTGCGAGATGGGCCGCGGTGACTGCGACGACAACATCGGGAGCGGCTGCGAGGCGGCCTTCCGCGGCGATCACACCAACTGCGGCTCATGCGGAAACAACTGCCGCACCCGCGGACTGTTCTGCCGTGAGGGCGTCTGCGCGCCGTGAGCGGAGCTGGTCGCGGCGCTCGCGAGGAGGAGTTGCTCGCCGAAGTGCTGCGGCGCCGCGGCGAACTCCTTGACTCGTGGGGGTGTCGTCTCCCCGTCTTCCGTGACGGATGGGAGGTAGTCATCCATGGGGACGGAGAGCTTTTCGTGTGGCCTCCGCCCGAGCCTCTACCCGGTGACCAGAGCGTCGCCGACGCGGTCAACGCCGCACTGCGACGCGGTCACTCGTAGAACCCGTGGACGTGCAGCGTGAGCGTCGGCGCGCTGGTGAAGTTCGACACGCGATAGGCGACGTCCTGATCCGCATCGGTGATGATGTCGAGCACCTGCGTCGTGCTCGCGGCGAAGATGCTCGGCACGGGGATCGCGATCTCGTCCGCGCCGCTCTCGCCTTCGGTGCGAAGGAAAGCGTTGTTGAGCGCGCTGCCCGTCGTGCTCACGGCCTCGGCGCGCACGGTGGCGAGCTGCGTGTGCGAGGGCACGAGGCCGGCGAGATCGACCGCGGTGTTGCTCGTCGCGTTGCCGGCGTTGAGGACGCGCGTGTCGGCGACAGCGCTGCCGGCGAAGTTGTAGACGTAGCGCCCGCGCTTCATGCGCAGCGGCACCGGGGCGCCCGTGCTCAGGGTCGGGAAGCACCCGAGGTAGATCCGCGTCGAGTCGCCGTTCTTGATGCAGAGGTTCGCGTTCGGCATCGTCTGCGAAATCTCGAAGTCGAGGCTCCCCGCATTGTCGTAGGCGTAGACGTAGTACCAACCGCTGTTCGCGAGGTTGCCGCCGCCCTCGATCTTCGACGCGCCGATGGTGCCGCCCGCGTAGGCGTACGTCTTGTACGTCGTCGTCCCGCTGCGGTACGTCTGAACGTGCGAGATGGCGCCGATGCCGACGGTGAAGCTGGAGTTGGTGCCGCCCGACGCGACGTAGAGCGACTCGGCCCACGCGGGGCGCGAGAAGGCGGTCGCGTCCTTGGCGAACTCGCAGCGGTCGGCGAACGCCTGAAGCAGCGTCGCGACGGGGGCGCTTCCGCCGTCCATCATCACGCGCTCGCCCGCCACCGCGCGGGTGAGGGTGGCGCCGTCGTGCTTGGAAACCGGAGTGATCGTTGCGGTCATGCGTCGTCGTTCCTGTCAGGTGAAGGCGTCCCACGCGAGGAGCGGCGAATCCCACATCGCGTCGTCCTCGCTCGAATCCCACTCGATCGCGGACCACTCGACCGCGTCGTCGCCGGTGTCCCACACGTCGTCACCGTCCCACAGGACGTCGAGGTCCCACAGGAGGCCGCCGAAGGTGACGAGCACGCGGTCGCACACGTCGCGGGCGTTGATCCACTGCCGCACCACGCGGCGGAGCTGCGGCCGGATCACGTCGGGGTCGGCCGTCTCGGCGCCGTCCGCCGCGCGGTACTCGTCCCACGTCGCGTCGCCGTCCCACGTCGCCGACCCGTCCCACGCGCCGAGGCCGCGGAAGATGAGCGTCACGCGGGCCCAGCGCGTCGCGTCGGAGTCCGACGGCATCTCCGCGTGCGAGTAGACGGACGGGTAGCCGTAGCCGAGCAGCCCGACGGCCTGCCCGATGCCGTAGCGGGTGCCGAGCCACGACCACGACTCCCACGCGCCGCGAATGCGCTCGCGCCACGAAGCGTCAGTCTCGTCGTCGAGGGCCCGGTCGAGGCCGCGGTCGGTGCCGAGGCGGTCGAGCGCGTCGGAGGGGGCGTCGTCCACGAAGCGGGCGCGCACGGCCTCCTTGGCGAGCGAGACGGCCGTGTCCTTGTGGGCGCCGAGGGACTGCGCCCAGCGCTCCCCCCACGCGCCACGCAGCCCCGAAGGCTGTAGCGTCGGCTGCCACTCGCGGTACGTGCTCACACGGTCACCCACGTCAGCGAGACGGCGCCGACGACGGCGACCTGCCCCGCGGTGATCGTCACGTCAGCGGAGGGCTGCGACACGTCCACGTCGCGCACACCAGCGGCCGCGTAGATCGCGGCGCCGAGCTTCACCACGTCGACCACCGCGTCGCCCATGTCGAGGCCGTTGATGTAGGCGTCGATCGCGTCGGTCGCGAGTGCGCGGTTCGCGGTCGAGTCGCTCGCGGCGAGGACGTAGACCGTCGCCGTCACGTTGACCGTGACCGCCGTCGCTGCGGTGACCGTCGGCGAGTCAGTGACGGGCTTGACGGTGTCGATGTACCCCTGCACCGCCGCGACCTGCGGCGACGTGGCCGTCGCCGCGGCCTGCGCGACATACACGGTTAGCGTGCCGTCGCCGCCGCCCGGGACGGCCTGCGCGCGCGTGACGCCCGCGGCCGCGACGGCGGAGGTGTTGAGCGCGTTGTACTCGTAGGCGTCGAGGTTGGCGCCGCGGCCGAGGGTCGACCACCGCAGGCGGCAGCGCGCGCGAAGGTCGGCGTCGGCCTCGTCGTCCACCGCGGAAGTCGTGGCCCACGCCGTAGCCGCCGCGACCGTCACCCCAGCGAGCGCAGGCGAGACGATGAAATCGATATTGTCGCCCGAGACGTTGTACGCGGTGCCGGCGGTCTCGGCCTTCACCGTCAGCGAGAGCGTGCCGCCCGACGCGAGCACCTCCGTCGAGGCGTTCGTCGAGCGCCAACGGCGGGTCCCGTCGCTCACGACAAGGCTGTACGCGGTGACGTTGTACGGCCCCGCGGCGCCGTCGCACGACAGCGTGACGCGGCCCTCCATGAAGGTCGCGAGCTCGCGATCGAGGTCGAAGACGCCCTTCGCGAGCAGCGTGAGCCAATCGCCCGACGCCTCGTCGAGGTAGCCTCCGCTCGCCACCTCGGCGATGACGGCGCGGAGGTCGGCGAGGGCTGCGGCGTCGGCGCGCGCGAGGGTTCGCCCGGCGTTGCCCGACTGCCACGCGGTCACCGGGAAGCCCTGCGCCGCGAGCGTCGCGAGGATCTCGGCGAGGTACGTGTCGGCGCTCTTGGCGGTCTGAAGCTCTGCGTACGTGGTCACACGGGCTCCGCGGCGAGGATCTCGGTGGTCACCGCCGACACGGCGAGGACGAGGCGGAAGGGCCCGTCGCCGGTGGTGAGGATGAGCCTGACGGTCAGCGCGCCCGACGCGAACGACACCGTCACGTCCGCGCGCTCGACGCGCTCGTCGGCCTCGGCCTCACGCTTGACGAACGCCGCCATCGTCGCGAGGTCGGACGGCGTCAGCGCGCCGTTGAGCCGCGAGCGCACGTCGAAGCCGTACGCCTCGTCGTCGATGAGCGAGCCGCGCGGCGTGATGAGCCGCCGCCCGATGGCCTGCGCGAGCGCGCGCCAGCCCGACACCGTGCCGAAGTACGGGTCGAGGTCCGCCGCGTCGGGCGTGCTGATGTCGGTCCCGAATGTCGCCACGTCAGGGGATGCGGAGGGCGTCGGAGCCCTCGGAGATGGTGCCGACCACGGACGGCACAGTGAGGATGCCGAGCGCGCTGGAGACGGAGGACATCCACGTCGCCATGCCGGCAGTCTTCGTCACGTCGTCGCCCTCGCGGGCGGCTCGCGCGGTGGCGCCGTTGACCGTGATGCGCGTCACCGCGCCAGCGGCCCAAAGGCACGCGACGGGCTTGGACGGGTCGCCGCCCTCGTAGGTGAGCGTCACGCGCTCGCCCGCAGGAACCGTCACCGTCACGCCGGGGAGGCCGTAGCGGATCGGCACGCCGGAGCATGGCGGGACGCGTGGGTCGTCGGGGACGAGGTCGAGCAGCCCCGCGGCGCTCTGCGAGACGACGCGCGCGGGGTAGTGGGCGAGGTAGTCCACGCGGCGAAGCGCGCGTCGCACGACCGCATCCACGGCCGCTCCGAGGCCCGTGGCGCCCTCGGCGGTGACGACGGCGCGGAGGTCCCGCGGCGTCGCGCGGAAGTCGACCTGTCCAACGCGGATCGGGTCGCGGCCCGTGAGCGTCAGGGCAACGCCGGGGGGGATGCCGAGCACGTCGCCCGCGAGCACGTAGCGCCCCGCCTCGGGGTACTCCTCGACCACGTCGACCGCGCCCGCGGGCGTGTAGGCGGCCCATGCGTCGACGCCAACCCACACGGTGCCGTCGGCGAGGGTGCGCCAGGCGTAGCCCGCGGCGCGCGCCACGTCGGCGACGGCGGTGGACGCGGCGCCCTCGAGCCGGTGCCAGAGCGGCGCCACGGCGGAGAGCGACCCCGCCGTCGAAGCGAGCGTCTCGCCCGCGTCGAGCAGCGCCCCCGCGAGCACGTCGGAGAGCGTCGAGCCGCGGAGGGCGACGGCCGCGAGGGTGCCCGGGAGGCCGCCCGCGCCGCCGACGACGCGCCCGCGCCACGACCCCGCGACGAGGCCGCCGCGGTGGACGGTGCCGCGCCACGTCGCGCCGTCGATCGTGAGCGCCACGGCGCCCGTGAGCGCCTCCGCGCTGTCCACGTCGAGGTCGGCGACCCACGCGCCCACACGGGGCACGCAGAGGGAGCACGCGGTCACCCGCGCGCCGTTGGCGGTGATCTCGGCCACGTCAGGGGTTGGCGGCGCCCGACGCGCTCGGCGCCGGGATCGGGTTGTTGCGGAACGCCGTCGCGATGCGCGGGTCGAGGTCCGCGCGGTCGTCCGTCTGCGGCGCGGGCGTTGCGCGTCGCGTTGTGTTTCGGCGCGGCGGGTCGCGGAACTCAGTCGCGCGGATCGTCCACACGAGTTTTCCGTCCTGCGGCACAGGTAGTGTCGCGCCCGTGACGTACATCTGAACGATGCCAGCAAACAGGAGAGACGGGTGGTCTACGTCGATCGCGTGTCGCGACTCGCGACCGCCCCGCGGCGCCACGATGGAAGCGAGCGACTCCATCTCCTGCGCGTGTTCAGGCAGCCAGCCTGTTAGGGTGATCGTGAACTCAACGAGGTCGAATCCCTTGTCGACGATGCGCGCGCCGTCTGCGCCAGCAGCCTTCCGCTTGTCGATCTTCTTCTTGAACGAATCGCCGGAGACGGACGCTACGCCGCTGAACCTAAGTCCGCCGATTGTGATCTCGTCCCACGAATCGCCGTGGGCCTCGTGCGGCATATAGATGGTTGCCACGGCTAGACGCCCCCGCCTGCGAGCACGAGGCGGTCGAAGGTGACGCCCATGCGCTGCTCGATCTCGTCCACGATCGCCATGGCTGAACCGCCCGCGCCGTCAACGAACACCTGAAACACACCGCCGCGCCCCGCGAAGGCACCCGCAGCGCCCGCGGCGTCGGGCGGCGTCACCATGGCCGTCATCGCGTCCTGCGCGCCCTGCGTGCCCCCGTGGACGCCGCGCTCGAAGCCCTCGGCGGTGTAGCCGCCGATCTCCGCGAACACCCGCGACGGGGAGGCGATACCGAGCGTCTCGCGCGCGGCCGTGATGGCGTTGTCAGCGAGGCCGCGGACGGCGCCAGTCACGCGCTCGTAGCCCGACGTGATGCCTGAGACCATGCCGTCGACGACGTACTCGCCAATGGCCGTCCACGACTCCCGGAGCACGGTGCCGAACTGCGCCGGATTGGAGAAGAGCACGAGAAAGCCCTGTACCCAGCGCAGCGCCTCCGCGCCGACGATCGTCAGCACTGAGCCGAGCGCGGCGAAGCCCGCCACGACCTGCACGGACACGCCGACGAGGTAGCCGAGGGCGTCGGCGAACGACATCGCGAAGGCGAGCCACTGCTCGCGGCTCCCGGTGTCGCTGTTGAGCGTTTGCAGGAGCGGCCCGAGGGCGCGGCCAAGCCCCTGGATGAACGCGCCGCCGACATCGCGCATGGCCTGAAAGAGCGGCGGGAGCACGTCGGCGAGCGTCGAGACGAAGCCCTCGATGCGCTGTGGGGTGAAGACGCCCGCGAACATCCCCGCGGCCTCGTTGATGATGCCGGCGACGCTGCGCTGTAGCTTCTGCCCGGCCTCGGACGAGCCGTTGAAGGCGTTGGCGATGGCCGTGATGCTCGCGGCGAACGCGCGGACGCCGGGGAGGTTCTCCAGTTGGTTGATGCCCGTCACCAGCCCGAAGAACGCTTCTTCGAGGTTGGACATCGCGCCCGCGAGGCCGCTGCCGCGCGCCACCGCGAAGCCGCCGAGGCGCTGCCCCGTGGTCTGCCGCAACGACGCGAGCGCCGCGTTGACGCCCTCCTCGCCAGTGATGCGGCCCTTCCGCATGAGATCCTGAACCGCGCGGTTGTTCTCGGTCTCGGTGCCGCGGAGACCGCGCTGCCGAGCAATGGCGGCGAAGACGCCCTGCCGCGAGACGCCCACCTCAGCGAGCTGGTTCAGTTCCTCAGCTTGCAGCGCACCACGCCCGCGGATCTGCCCGAGGGCGCGGACGAAGCGGCCCTGCGCCGTGGGGTCGTTCTGCATGAGCGCACCCACGTCGAGCGATGCCGAGAGCACGCGCTCCTCGTCACGCCCGCGGAACCCCGCAGTGATGGCCTGCTGTCGCGCCGTGTTGATGTCGCGCTCGTTGCCCGGCGTCAGCCGCGCGATGGCCTGCGTTTGCCGGAACGCGGCGCCGCCAACGCGCGAGATGTTGCCGGCGCCCTGCCCGCCAAGGAGCACACCGAACGTCGTGACGGCCGACTCGCGGAACCGGATCATCTCCGTTACGCTGCGGCCGATGCTCGCCGCGACGCCGAGGAAGGCGCCGCCGATGCCGACCGCGATCCCCGTCACAGCCGTCGCCACGCCCGCGAGACGGCCGAGTCCCTGCACTGCGGTCCCGACGGTCTCGGAGAGGTTGCCCGAGGTCGTCGACAGCCCGCGGATTCGCGCGTCGGCCGCGAGCAGGCGCCGCCCGAAGTCGTCGACGCTGCGCCCCGCCCCGCCGAGCGGGCCGGAGATGAGGTCGCGCGCCTGGAAGCGCCACGTCAGCGTGTCTGCCACGGGTCAGGTCTTCTTCGTGTGGGCGACGCGGTGGATGTGCAGCGCCTCGGCGACGAGCATCGCCCCGGCGCGTGCGTACGGCTCGAGGTCGTCAGGGTCGCGCCCTGCGAGGGCGAGGACGCACGACGACGCTTCCCACAGGTCGCCGCGCGCCTTGTCCCGCAGGGCTACGATTCCCCCACGGACGCCTTGAACTTCCGCCCGACGCGGCCGCAGAGTTCGCGGCCCGCCTGCTCGGCGATCCACGGCGCCTCGTCGCGGATGGCGTCGAACGCCGCGCGGTCGGGGTGCACGAGCAGTTCGCGAGCGATGAGCTCCGCCGCCATGCCCGCCGCGTCGTCGCCCGCGAGCAGGCGCTTGTCGGCGGCGTTGAGCCGGCGCCAGTGCGCCGCCGTCGCAGCCTTGAACGCGAGCGAGTCGTCCGCGCCCTCGGTCAGGTTGATGACGAGCAGCGGCCCGTGCTTCGCTTCGAGCGCCCTCACCTCGTCGGCGGAGAGCCGCGCCATCACTGCACCTGCGCGGTCACGGTGTCGTCTTCGATCGGCGACACGCCGTTGATGGTAAGGCCCGTGTACATGAACGGCACCTCCACGCTCAGAGGATCGGTCCCGTTCTCGCCGCCGCCCTTGCCGCCGCCGAAGCGGACGCCGGTCAGCACCTCCTTGGAGGTGCCGAGCACGGTGTCGCTGTACTGCACGACGACGGTGCGCACCACGTCGCACCAGCCCGCCGTCGAGGCGACGCGGTCGTACTCCGAGCGCAGGAAGGTGATGGAGCCGTTCCCGGGCTTGAAGCGCCCGCGCGTCATGCCGAGGGGCTTGCGGCCGGCGCCCTCGACGAGCGCGCGCTCGACCGTCCACTCGTAGGAGATCGCGGTGAACTTCACGAGGGGCTGCTCGCCGTCCGTGCGGACTTCGATGCTGCTCCAGTCGTACTCGCGGTCGTTGATCGTCGCCATGGTCACGCCACCGTCGCGGAGAGGGAGAGGTCGATGTCGATCGTGGTGGCGTAGCCGAGCGGCTGCACGCGCACCTTGAAGTTGAGCGTCGAGGTGGACAGCACGTTGTTGGTGCGGTCGACCTGCGCGGAGACGGCCGACGCGAGCCCCGTCGCGACGAGGTCCTGACGGAGCGCCGCGCTGACGCGGCCATCGATGGCGTCGGCGTCGCGCGGGTCGATCTTGCCGCCCGTGATCGTGCGCACCGCGGAGTTGATGTACTCCTGCATGATGCTCACGGCGAGGCGCGCGGCCTCCTTCACGACGCGGACGTTCATGATGCTCGTGAAGTCGCTCCCGGCCGTCGCGCGGGTCATCGCGGTGGCGTAGTAGCCGCCGCGCCCGGGGAGGCTCTGCGCGCCCATGAAGCGCCCCGTGTCGAGGCTCGTGAGCGTGCGGAGGTCGTGCACGAGGTCGCCGTCGTCGATCCCGGAGAGCGGGCCCGAGAGCACGCGGCCGGGGTGGTCGGCGAGGCCGTTGACGCCCACGGCGCGGGCGAGCGCGAGGCGCGGGCCGATCACCCACGCGACGTTGCGGCGCATCGAGCAGCCCCACAGCGCGTCGTCGTGCTCGGCGAAGCCGGCGGCGACCGCGCCGTGCCGCGAGGAGAAGGCGGAGAAGCCCGGGGAGCCGCCGAGGAGCACGCCGGTCCACGTCGACACGCTCTCGCCGCTCGACTGGTCCCGCGTGCCGGCGAGCCACCAGCGATAGAGGTTCGTCGACTCCAGCCCGCTGACGCTCGTGTCGAGCGTGCCGACGGTCGCGCCCGTGACGTGCTCCGCGACCTGCACGCACTCGTGGTCGTACGTCGTCGCTTCGAGCGCGTCGAGCGCGAGGCCGAGGGCGGTGGTGTCCCAGATCGGCGCCGTCGCGGTGAAGGTGAAGGTGTCGCCCACCACGAAGGTCCCGTCGGCGAAGTCCGTCACGATGCCGGTGTTCGGGATCGTGATGGAACCGTCCGCGGGGACCGCAAACTCCTCGCTGTACGTGGTGCCCCCGTCGAGGCTGATCTTGACAGCCGCCGTCAGCGCCGCGAGGTCAGCGCCCGCGCGCGTCACGAGGTACTTCACGCGGAAGTCGTCGCGCGCCGTCGACGTGGTCACGGACAGCACCGCCGTCGAGGTGTTCGACGAGCCCGCGGTCACCGACGAGCAGGAGCCCGCGGTCGACGACGTGGCCTTCACGAGCACGAGCGGCCCGCCGACGGTGCGGAAGTAGTCGGCCGCGAGCGCCGTGAGCTTGCCGTAGCCGAAGGTCGAGAGCGCGTCCTCGAACGACGCGGCGAGGTAGGCGGCGGCGGCGGTGCCCGACGACGAGCAGCCGACGAGCGCGGGCGGCCGCGCGAGCTCGCGCGTGACGCCGAGCCCGCCGTCGCCGATGGTCAGCGTGGTGGAGGCGATGGGCATGGGGTTCCTTGGGGGCGTGGGGTCAGGGCGTGTCGGAGGGCACGAGCACCTCGCCGTCGCCGTCCGCGGCGTCGGAGGTGTTGGGGGTGACGGTCGTGACGGTCGCCACCGTGGGCGCCGTCTCGGGCACGTAGGCGCGCAGGGTCACGCGGAGCGTGGTCGACTCGCCGAGCGTCAGCGCGTCGCCCTGCGCCCACCGGCCCGCGCCGATGGCGTAGACGCTCGGCCCCGCGGCGCTGTGCAGCGCGCGCACGAGGGCGTCGCGCAGGGAGGCGGCGGCCTCGAAGTCCTCGCCCCAGCACTCCACGTCGAACGTCGTCGGCATGGCGCAGAGCGCCCGCTGTAGGCCCGTGGCGAGGGGCGAGAGCTTCGGGGCCGCGCCGGGCTCGTCGGCGAGCGGGAGCCACCGCACGCGCGGCGGCGACCCCTGGTCATCGGCGACGCGCCACCCGACGCCGAAGGTGCACGTCGGCACCTCGGCGAGCACGGCGGCGTCGACGGCGGCGATGGTCGCGGAGAGGGTCACTGCGGGAGCAGGATCGCGATGGCCTCGCGGGCGGCGTCCTCAAGGGTGCGCGCCCACGTCGGCGGGAGGTTCGGGAGCGGCAGGAAGGGGCGCGCGGGGATCGCGCCGCGGCCGTACTGGTGCGTCGCCGCGTAGACGAGCCCCGTCCCGATCGTGAAGGAGTCGGCCGTCACCACCGGGCGCGCGGTGACGCTGGCGCGCAGGCGCCCCGTGTCGACGAGCGGCTTGCCGCGGTCGCCCTTGCGGCGGTTGCGGGCGCGCGCGCGGGCGAGGGGCCGCCACGGCGAGGCATCGGGCGCCTTGGAGCCGCGGAAGCCTTCGGCGACGAGGTCGACGGCCTCGGCCGCCATCGCCTTGACCGCGACTCGAACGCCCTGCGCCCCCACGCGACGGAGCGAATCGCCGAGGGAGCGCAGCGCACCGAAGTCGCCCGAGACGCCCGCCACGTCACCAGCCCCGCTCGCTCGACGAGGCCGCGGTCGGCGCCGTCGAGGCGCGGGCGTAGGTGCCGGGGCCCGGCGTGGTCACGCCGCCCGACACCGAGGCGCGCCCCGCCGACACGTCCTTGAGCCACGCGCGGGCGTTGTCCGCGCGGGTCAGGATCACGTCGCCGTTGGCGCGCCCCGGGTCGAGGCCACGCGAGGTCAGGAGCGTCTCCGCCGCGAGGGCGCACACGCACTGCGTGAGGTCGTCGCCCCACGCCGTGAGGGGCACGGCGTAGCGCGAGCGCATGTAGGAGTCGGCGAGCGCCGACGCGGCGGAGATGGCCTCTTCCTGCGTCGTGGACGACACGCCCGTCAGCGCCGTCGAGGGGAGCCCGAAGCGCGTCAGGTCGGTGGTGGTGGCGTAGGGCATGGGCGGTCACTCCGTCGGTGCAGCGAGGCGCGAGAGCGGGGAGGGAGGCGACGCGGCGCGGGCGCGCGGAGGGCGCCGTCGGGGAGGCGCGCCACGTCGGGGCGGGAGCGGGCGGAGGGGCGTCAGATCACGCGGTGCACTTCGCGGCGAGCCAGAAGGGCCCGTAGCCCGCGGCGCCGCGGGCCTTCACGCCGTAGAGGAACTTGTTGCGGAGCATCACGTACTCGTCCGACGGGGCCGTGAGGGAGACCATCTCGGGCGCCTGCCGCTGCTGGAAGATGAACGGCTTGATCGGCCGCGAGCAGTCGAGCAGGTACCAGGTGGTGTCCGAGCCGCCCGCGTTGGCGGAGAGCTGCGGGGCGACGACCACCTCGCAGAGCCCGCGCAGCACGTTGTCGACGGCCGCGCCCGACTCCACGATGGTCGACGCCTGCACGATCTTGCGCGCCTTCACCTCGAGGGCGGGCGGCACGAGGAGCACGTTCGGCCGGACGCGCAGGCTCTCGCCGTCCTCGCCCGCGTACTCCATCATGCTCGCACGCACCGCGGCGAAGTTGTCCGCCGTCAGCGCCGTCGACGCGACGAGGTTGTCGATGGTCGACGACCCGAGCGTGTGCGAGTTGGAGAAGAACGCCGCGCCGTCGTAGCCGGTCTCGGTGCCGCCCGCGAGCACGGCGGCGAACACGAGGTCGTCGGGCCAGAGGCGCGCCTGCTGCCCCATGTCGTCGACGGTCATGTTGTAGACGCCGATGTTGTCGTCCTCGATGTCGTCGCGGTCGATCTCCAGCGTGAGCTCGTAGCTCTCGTTGTCGAGCGAGTAGCGGTACGACTTCGCGTTGACGATGCGGCGCTCGCCCTCCCACTGCCGGAGCTTCGCGAGCTTCGCGTGCATGGGGTAGACGTTGCCGCGCCCGCCCGACGGGATGGTCGTGGCGATGGTCGGCGAGATGGGGGTGACCGCGCCGTAGGCGGTCTTGAAGCGCTGGTCGATCGTGACCTGAAGCGCCCGGAGGGAACTCGGGGTGATCTGCATGTGCGTGGTCCTTGTGTGTCAGCGCGGACGGATCACGCCGCGGTGGTGGGGATCGCCCCCATGGGGTTGACGAGCATGAGCGTCGCGTTGCCCGACGTGCCGTCGGCGAGCGCCATGCCCATCACGAAGCTGCCGACGAGGGCGTCGGTCGCACTGCCCGACATGGTGTCGGTCGTGGCGGCGACGGCGGCCTTCGCGCGCGCCGTGGTGGCGGTGGTGGCGAGCAGCGTGCCGTCCGCGATGGAGCCGCCCGAGATCACGCGCGCGGGGCCGAGCACGCGGACGATGCCGATCGCGCCCGACGCGGGCGCGTTGAGCAGCACGCCGAGGGCCTGCTCGCCCGCGGTGTCGGCGAGCACGATCTGCGACGAGCCGTTGAGCTTCACGAAGAGGTTCTGCCCCGTGGAGCTCAGGTCGGCGCCCGCGGGGAAGAGCACGTCGTGGACGGCGCCGCCGGCCTCGGCGCGGTTGAGGAGGCCGACCTCGACGATGGGCTTCGTCCCTTCGAAGCCGACCACCACGCCGCACGCGGGGTAGGTGCCGGCGACGTTGGTGCGCGACACGACGTTGTCGTCGGCCGCGTAGACGATGCGCCCGATGTCCGCCTCGGAGATCGCGGCCGTCGAGGAGCTGTTGACGAGGTAGAAGGCGCCCCGCTCGACGGGGCACTCCAGCGCGCCCGCGGTGCCCGCGCTGTTGTCCGACTCCTCCTGCGCCACGCCGACGACGTGGAGGGAGGCGTCGGCGCTCGCGGGGACGAGGTAGCCGGAGAGGCTGAGGGCGACGATGGTGCCCTGGTAGATGTGCGTCGAGGCGGCGACCGGGAGCTTCGTCAGCTTGCGGACGACGGCCTCGGTGCCGTAGCGGCGGGTGTCGAGGTTCGTGGCGGCGGCGGTCATGTGCAGGTCTCCTTCACGCGCTCTGCGCGGTCAGCGCCGCACGGATCGCGGCGGGGTCGACGCTCGCCTGACGGGCGAGCGAGTTGATGGTGGCGTCGTCGACGTCGACCGCGAGCGCGGCGGGCTTCGCGGGCTCCTCGTGCGCGCGCTCCTGCGAGACGCTCACGACGGGGTGGCGCGCGGAGCGGAACGCGGCGACGGCCTCGGCGGTCGAGAGCGCCGAGAGCCACGACGAGGGCTTGCCGTCCTGCTCGCGCTCGGCGGGGGTCAGCTTCCCCTCGCGGACGCAGGCGTCGAGCTCGGCGTCGCGGGCGGCCTTCGCGCGGGCGGCCTCGTCGGCCTGCACCTTCGCGCGCAGGGACGAGAGCTCGGCGGCGTCGCGCTTCCACGCCTCGACGGCGCCGAGGGCCTCGGCGTGCGTCTTGGCGCCGGTGGCGGCGACGAGCGCGTCGCGCTCCGACTTGAGGTTGGCGTTGCTGGTGGTGAGCGAGGCGAGGGCGGTGAGGCCCGCGGCCTCGTCCTGCGCCCCGAGGGCGACGAGGACGGCGGAGGGTGCGGTCATGTCGGGAGACTCCTGCGCGGGCTGCGCGGGCTGCGACGCGCCGACCATCGGCGCGGGCGAGGGGTTGAAGACGAAGCGCGCGCCGTTGGGCACGGGCACGTACTGCTCCTCCACCTCGACGGCCTCGCCGATGACCACGTCACCGGCGGCGGAGGAGATGGAGTAGGTGGCGCGGAAGCAGCGCGCGGCGCCGTCGGGGCCGCGCACCTCGTAGACGACGGCGTCGGCGTACACGTCCTCGACCTCGACACCCCAGCCATGCACGGCCGTCAGTGCGCGGGCGATGGCCTCGCGGATGTCGTCGAAGCTCATGGCGAGGTGTGCGACCTGCGCGGCGCCGCGGCGGTCGCGGGCGAGCACGAGCGGGCGGGCGTTGTGCGTCGCGGGGTACGGCGTCAGCGCGAGCGGCCCGAGGGACAGCACGCGACGCGACTCGCGGTCGTAGGTGAACGTCGGCGAGACGTAGCGGTACTCGGGCAGCGTGCCCGACTCGCCAGGGCGGATCGCCGCGAGGCCCACGTCCGTCCACTGCGGGACGGCCCACAGCTCGCCGTCGACCACCTCGGGCACGTAGTACCCGGGCACGTCGCGCTTGCGGCCGTCGGGGGCTTCGAGCGAGCCGTGGTCGAAGTCCATCGGCAGGTCGACGCCGCACCGCTGGAACTCGTCCATCACGGCGCGCGCGGCCTCGGCGTCGAAGAGGAACATCCCCTTCGTCGTGTGGTTCTCGCCCGCGGCGAACATGCGGATGCGCTTCGGCGGGAACTCGCCCCCGAGGGTGAGCGCGTCGAGTCGCGCCGTCGCGGCGCGCGGCGTGTGCTTGCGGCTGGTCATGGGTCCCCTGTTCAGGTGGCGGAGGCGTCGGGCACGAGGGCGTCGCCGTCGTCGTCGCGAGAGATGAAGCGGTACAGCCTCACCGGCCCGTCGGGCGTGGTCACCGTCACGTCGTAGAGTCGATCCGCCGGCACTTGCGCGGGGTCGACCTCCTCGCCGTCGAGGTAGAAGTTGGGCACGAAGTCGTTCATTCGATCTCTTCGAGGTCGACGAGCAGTTGCGACTCGGACACGCGCTGTCGGCCCGTCACGCGGAAGCGCGTCCCCGGCGGGAACAGCACCTCCGCCTCGGCTTCGAGCGAGTACGGCGCGCCGAGGGCGGCGCCGCTGCGGTGCTTGCGGATGCGGTAGACGACGCTCGGCTCGGTGTTGAACATCCCGCCCGAGAAGCCGACCGCGACCTTCGGGTCGCGCGAGGTCGACAGAAACGTCGGCGCGGTGATCGTGTCGGCCGCGGCGAGCGCGTCGAGCTCGGCGAAGTCCTTGAACTGCGCCCCGCGGAACAGCACCATGTTCGCGGGCGGCGCGGGGATGGCGCGCACAGCGGCGGTGGTGTCGCGGATGAGCTCCTCGACGCCGTCCATCGCCTTCGGCCCGAACCGCTTGCGCACCGCGTCGGGGCCGGCGCGCAGGTAGAGGTTGACGGGGCCGTAGGCTGGGCCGGTGTACCGCTTGAGCGCCGCGACCTGCTCGCGCGTCAGCCCGGCGTTGAAGATCGCGTCAGCGGCCTTCGCGTCGAAGGCCCGGTCGCCGAGCGCGTTCTGCGGGTACAGCTTCCGGTCGTGGTCGCCGAGGAGCTTCTTGTCGACGAGCCGATTGACCGGCAGCGCCTCGAACTTCGCGGCCTTGTCGTTCGGCAGCGCGGCGGCCTTCTTCGGCTTCGGCGCCTTGAACTCGATGCGCGCCCGCTCGGGCGGCGGCGGGGTGAACGCCGGCATCTCGCGCGTCGGCGCCCGCGGCTTCGCCGGAACGGGCGGCGCGAACACCGGCATCTCCACCGTCGGCGTGCGCGGCCGGTAGGCGCTCGGCCCGCTCTGGTACGCGGCCCACACCTCGGGCGGGTAGTCCGCTGCGCGGGGTCGCCAGCCTTCGGCCTCCGGCGTCGCGCCGAAGCCCTGCTGCGCGGCGACCATCGGCGGAGCGCTCGTCGCGGCCTTCGCCCGCGGGTCGCTCGCCCTGAGCCCGCGCACCGTCGACCTGCACGCATGGTGGCAGGGCGGCGTGTGCGTCGACCACCACGGGTCACTCGCCGCGAGCACGGTGCCGTCGAGCGCCGAGCAGATCGCGGAGGTTCGCGCGTCGCCGACCGCGTCGAACATCCACACCGGCCGGATGCGGGCGACCTCGGGGTCGCGGAGCTGCTCGACGCGCCCGTGGACGTACGCGCGTTGCGTCGCGTTGCGGAACACGAGTTCCATGCGCCACGCGGGGTTGGCGACGGAGCCGCCCCACTGTTCGAGGAGCGATGGGGCGACCTCGCGCTTGAAGTCGCGGAGCGTGGTGCCCGACGCGAGCGCGGCGTCGAGCGCGCGCCACACCTCCGACACCACCGTCAGCCGCGCCACACCCGCGAGGGTGAACGCGCGCCCGGCGGCGTCGGCGGCGAGCGCGTCGAACGCCGCCTGCGTCATCGGCACCCGTGCGCGGAACCACCGAAGCGCCTCGTCGAACGTCGGCGGCGGGGCATCCTCCGCTGCGGCCGGCGCATCGAGGGTCGCGAGGGTCACAGTTCGTCGAGCACGTCGAAGCGGCCCGCGAGTCGCGCGAGAGTCTGCGCCTTCTCCAGCGCCGCCGTGAGGGCGTCGGGCGCGGCGTCGGAGAGCATCGCGAGGAGCCCCGCGCGCAGCGCTTCGGGGGAGTCCGCGCCATCGATCACGGCCGCGAGGGAGGCGAGCGTCGGGCGCATCGCGCGGACGCCTGCGCCCGCGCCGCGGGCGACGACGACGTCGAGGTAGGGCTGCGAGCGCGGAGGCTCACCCGCAAGCGCGGCGGAGGACAGCCCCGCCGCTTCGAGTTGGCGGACGACCTTCTCGGCCCACGTCCGCCCAGCGTCGCCGCCCCACAGGAGCCACGCGACCCACGCGGGCGAGGTCTTGTCAGTGCGGCGCGCCTCGGCCTCGCCGGGGCTGCTCTCGTGCCGCGCGAACCACGCGACCATCTTCCGCGCCTTCGCTGGCGTCACGTCGCCGCCGCGCGCGAGACGCCGCGCCCACCGCACGGTCGCGGGCCGGAGCCCGTCGCCGCCGTAGCCCTCGGCGTGCAGATCGAGCCCGCGCGCGCAGGCGTCGCGGACGCCCTGCGGCGGGGTGAGGTCGACGCCCGCCACGAGCGCCACAAGGGCGCCGTCGGGCGGCGGCTCCTCGTCGTCCTCGGCGGGGTCTTCCGGGGCGTCGGGCGCGTCGCCCGTGTCAGCGGGCGGAGGCTCGGCGGCGGGCGGCTGCGGGGGCTCTGGGGCGCGCTTGAGGGGCACGCCGTAGCGCGCCGCCATCGCCTCCACGTCGACCGTGAGGCCCGCGGCGGAGGCGGCCTGCGTCCACGCCGTGAGCGCCTCCCCGGCGGTCTTGTGCGTCGCCGCGAGGGCGGAGGTGTCCGTCGGCGGCGTCGCGTCCCACACGGGGCGCGGCGCGAGGTCGGCGTCGCCGAAATTGAACCACGCCCACGGGCGGAGGATCTGCGCGTACAGCGTCTCCGCGAGGCCCGCGGCGTCCGCTTCGAGGAGGTCCTGACGGATCGCGTCGAGCGCCTGAGCCTTCGCGTAGGAGCCGCCCTCGGTGGCGTTGTTCGCCTGCCCGAGGAGCGCGACCGCGATAGCCTGGTCCGCGTGAGCTAGCAGCCCCTTGAAGCCGTCGGCCGCGGCGACGTTGCCGGGCTCGAGGTACTTGACGTCGAAGCCCCGGCCCTCGCGGTCGCGCGGGAGCATGACGAGCCCCTCGGAGCCGAGGCGCCGGAGGTCGTCGAAGAAGGCGTCCTTCTCGGGCGCGTCGGCCTCGAATGGGACGACTGCGCCGACGATGGGGAGGCCGTGCTTCTCGCTGTGACGGCTCCAGTCGCGGCGCGCGTACTGCCGCGCGAGCCACGGGAGCGCGAGGCCGCGCACGGCGGCCGTCATCCACGGGCGCGACCCGTCGGGCGCGTGGACGAGCCACGACCCATCGCCCGGCGTCACCGGGACGAGGCCCGCGGTGGTGCTCGCACGGAGGCCGCCGCCGATCGTGTCGAGGTCGACGTGCTGCGGGTGGAAGAGCTCGGCCGACGGCGTCCACCGCCGCGCCGTGGTCGACCACTCCGCCGTCGCCGTCGCGAAGCCGAGGAGCACGCCCCACCGTGCGAGGTCGTGCCGGAGCGCGAGCGGCGCCATGCGCGGCCACGCGCGCTCGGCTTCCTTCGCGACGGCCTTTGCGCGCCGCTGGTCACCGAGCGTCGACGGCTCCAGGCGGAACGGGAGCCCCGTCACCGCGAGCACGCGCGTCCGCACGTCGGCCCCGATGCGGTCGTCGCCGAGCATCGCGTCGACGAGCATCGCCGACTCGACGAACACGCCGTTGATGTGTGCCGTCAGCGCCTGCCGCACGCGCGCGACCGTCCAGCGGTCGTCGAGCACGTCCGCCCACGCGCGAGCGGGCGGCGTCGGCCGCCTCCCCTCGGGGCGCGGCATCACGTAGACGGTGGCGGGCATCGGTCAGAACGACGGGCGGAGGAGGCCGCGAGCGCGCTTCGCGTCGGCGGCGTAGTTCGATGGCGCCGCCACGCCGGATGAGAGGTCGTCGAGCGCGTACACGAGGGCATCGACGCGGTCGGGCGACTCGCCGTCGCCGCCCGGGTCCCACGCCGTCATCTGGTCTTCGAGCGCCGCGAGGCTCCCAACGTGCGACACGCGCCCCTGCTCGTACAGCGACGACACGGGCTCCGCGCGCAGCGCCTTGCCGCGCTTCGCGTGCACCGTCGTCACCGGGAGGTTGCGGTCGACCGTGCGGAGGTTGCGCTCGACCAGGTCTCCGCCCTGGTTGCGCTCGGCGACGACGCGGTCGGCCTTGTGCTCGCGGTACGCCTGCACCGCGCGCGACGCCCACTGCTCCGGCGAGTAGCGCCCGGAGTAGTCGCCGAGCACGTAGAAGCGCCCGTCGTACCCGAGGCCCGCGACCACGATGCCGGTCTCGTCGCTCGTCGCGCTCGCGGTGACCGCGGGGTCGACGCCGACGACGACGCGGCGCAGGTCAGGGGCGACGCGGACGCGCGCGGCGTCGATGCCGTCGCGCCTCCACAGGGCGCCGGGGTTGTCGTCGAGGATCTCGCCGTCGAGCTCCTGCCGCCCGAGGCGGGTGCCCTCGAAGCGGGCGACGATCGCGTCGAGGAAGCCCGGCGCGAGGTTCGCCGCGTTGTCGCGCGTGCGGCCGCGGGTGACGTGCGTCGTCGCCGCGGACACCAGCGCGCGGATGATCGGCGTCGGGCGCGGCGTCGTCGTGACGATCGCCCGCGGGTCGGCGCCGAGGCGCAGCCCGAAGAGGAGTTGGTCCCAGGCGTCGGGGTACCGCCACGCCGCGAGCTCGTCGGCCCACGCATAGTCGTGCTGCGGGCCGCGGAGTTGGTCGGGCTCGTCGGCGCTGTACGTGGTGGCGATGGCGCCGTTCGGCCACGTCAGCCGCCGCCGCGAGGGCTCCCACGTCGGTCGCTCCGCGGGGGGCGACACGGCGAGGATGCCCGACTCGCCCTCGACGATCACGTCGCGCACGTCGGCGGCGCTGCGGGCGACGAGCGCGATGCGCTTCGCCGCGCCGCTCATCACTCGCTCGCGGATGTGCTCGGCGCCCGTGCGGGTCTTGCCGAAGCCGCGCCCCGCGAGCAGGAGCCACACCCGCCACGGGATCGCGCCGTCGGGCGGCGTCAGTTGGTCCGGGCGAGCCTTGCGCCGCCAGTCGAAGCGCGACGCCTCCGCGAGCGCTTCGAGCCGCCGCAGCTTCTCGAGCTTCAGCGCCCGCAGTTCCGCCGCCGCGTCAGTGCCGCGTGGCGGTTTCGAGTTCTGCGATGCGGCGGTCGAGTTCATCGTCTGCGATCTCGCCGACGTGCCGCACCGTCTCGACGTGCGTACCGGCGGCGCGGTTCTTCGCGATCGTGGCTTCGTGCTGCGCCCGCCGCGCGTCGGCTGCGGCCTTCGGTGCGCCCTGCCGGTGCTCTGCGAGCCACGCAGCCGCGCGCCAATCCTTCTGCGACGCCTTCGCCACCGTCGCCGTAAGGCCGACGTTGGTGGCCGCGTACGCCTCGCGTGCGGCGGCGACGAGCGCGGTCACGTCGTCATCGTTGCACTCGCCCGCCTTCACGGCGCGGGACCAGTCCGTCCACGTCGACCACGGGATGCCCGCGGCCTCGGCGGCGTCGCGGTAGAGGGCGCCTGCGCGCAGGGCGTTGAGGAGCTTGTCGCGCTTGTCGGGAGTGATCGCGAAGCGGCGGGGCATCAGGCGATGAGGGTGCGGACGTGGCGCGCGATAGAGCGCATGAGGAGCGGGGGGACGGAGTTCCCAACGCGCGCCCATGCGTTCCGCTGCACGCCGAGAAACTTGAACTGGTCGGGGAACGATCCGATGCGGGCCATCTCGCGAGGCGTCGGGCATCGGATGCCATCAGCCGTGCGGAACATCCCCGAGAACATCGTCTTGCAGATCGTCACCGAGGAGCGCGAGGCGTCGACCCACGGGTTGATGCGCTGCGACCGGGAGGCGACCACGTCGGGGGCGATGGAGCGGAGCGGGGTGGGCTCGCTCCACGCAGCGGGGTGCGACGGCTCGCGGCCGATGTCCTCGCGGAGCCCGATGAACACCATGCGCTCGCGCTCCTGCGGCACGCCGAAAAACATCGCGTTGAGCAGCCGCGCCTTGACGCGGTAGCCGCAGCCCTTGAGCGTGCGGAGGATCTCGGCGAAGACGAGCTTGAAGTCGCCCTTCACCATGCCGCTCACGTTCTCCATGACGAACGCCTTGGGGCGCAGCCCTTGGAGCAGGCGGCAATACTCGCGAAACAGTTGGTTGCGCGCGTCGCCGATCTCGCGCTTGCCCGCCGTCGAGAAGCCCTGACAGGGCGGGGAGCCGTCGAACACGTCGAGCTCGCCCGGCGCTACGCCCGCGAGGCGGAGGCACTCCGCGACGGACAGCTTCGCGATGTCGCCGTGGTACAGCGGGACGTGCGGGAAGTTGAGGCGGAAGGTGTCGGCGGCGTTCTGCTCCCACTCCACCGCGAGGAGTTCGCGGAAGCCCGCCATGTGGTATCCGAGCGACGAGCCGCCGCAGCCCGCGAACGTCGAGATGACCGTCGGCGCGTTCGCCTCGCGGGGCGCGTGAGCCTGCGCCCACGCCTCTTCGAGGAGCGCGGGATAGTCGGTGATGCGCTGCAACCTCGACGCGCTCGCGCCGTCAGCCGCCACGGGGCACCAACTTCCCGCAGTGGGGGCACGTCAGCGACGCAACCTCACCCTCGACGCCCTCGTCGTACTCGCGCCCGTCGGGGTCGCCTTTGTACGTCGGCGCGTCACCGCCGCCGAGCGCACCAGCGCCGTCGTGCGATGCGCCGAGGATCGCATCCCCCGCGCCCTTGACGAGCGCGTCGAGGGCGGCGCCGTCGAAGCCGATGTCGCTCATCACCGCGGCGTCGCGGCCGAACTGCGCGGCCATCTCGGCGACGAGTTCGGCGCTGTCCTCGCCCTGAATCGCCCGCGCGTTGTCGGCGAGCGTCATGGCATCGGCGTCGGCGTCGCTCACCCGCACGACACGGACGGGCAGCAGCCCCGGCCCCGGCGCGGCGCCGTCGAAGTAGTGCTCGGCGCCGCCGCGGAGTTCGCCGTCGACCTCGACGCCCGCGAGGATCTCCCGCGCCGCGAGGAGTCGGCCGTGGCCCGCGATCACCCGATGCCGCCCCGACGCCCGCCACTGCGCGACGATGGGTGCGCCCCACGCCGTGCGGAGAATCGTGCGGGCGAGCCGTGTCACCTCGGCGCCGTGGACGCGCGGGTTCTTCGGGTGCGGCGCGAGCGCGTCGAGCGGAAGCCACACCGCCGCAGCGTCGCCCGAAGGAACGCCTGCGTTGGGTCCGACTTCCGCCGCGCTTCGGTGCTTCGGAGCGCCCATCGCTACGCCGCCCCCTCGACGCCCGCAAGCGCGAGCACGTCCTCGACGCACAGCCCCGCCTTCGCGGCCACGGTCGCCCGCACCGCGACGAACTCCTCGTCGGTCAGCACGAGCGCCCGCACGGCGCGCTTGGCGCCGGTGGCGGTCGTCGTCGTCAGCGTCGCCGTCGGGTAGTCCCCCGACGCGAGCGCGGCGGCGTGCCAGCGGAACGCGGTCGCCCGCGGAAGCCCCGCGGCGACGAGCGATGAAGCGGTGACGTGGTGCACGTCGTGGAGTGCGCCGGTGCCGGTGGAGACACCTCTGGCGCTGTCGGTACGCTAGAGTGAGACCGAACCCACGCGCAAGAGAAATCGTCAAGCGAAATCGCAACGGCTCACTTTGCCGCTGCGACGCGGCGCGTCACTCACCAGCGTCCGCCGTCGCGTCCCACGCCGCGAGCGCCGCGACGAGCATCGAGAGCCCGCGGGCGACGATCGTCGCCGCCGCCTCCCTCCGACGCGCCGCCGCCCCGTCCCGTCGGGCGACCGCCCCGTCGCGCCGCTGCCGCGAGACGAGCGCCGCCGGGGAGAGCGCGTGCGACGCCTTGAGCGCCGAGGCGAGGGCCTTCTCGGCCTTCTCCTCGTCCTTCTCCGCCTGCGCCTCCTGCGCCGCCGCCGCGTCGACGCGGGCCTCGATCGCGAGGTCGCGCCGCACCCGCTTGCCGACGTGCAGCGCGAGGGCGTCGACCGACGGCCGCGCGTGCGCCACCTCGGCGACGACGAGCAGCAGCTCCCGCGCCTCGGGCGCTACCGCCGCGAGCCGGCGCCACGCCGCGCGCCCCCTCGTCACCGCCCCCGTGTCGAGCAGCGCGGCGCGGGCGGCGTCGGGGTCGCGGGTGCCCGACGGAACCGACGGCGCGCAGCCCACCGACCGGGCCTCCGCGTCGAGCGATTGCAGCGGGGCGAGCGCGGCGCAGAGCCTGGCAACGTCGGCGTCGGAGAGACAGCGCCCGCGGGGGCTGGCGTCGGGCGGCGTTGCGTCGAGCGGCATGTCGGCGACGCTAGCACCCCCGACGTCACCGCCGCCAAACTGCGGCGGCGCCCGCGTCGCGGCGCCCGTCGACCGGCGGCTCGCGGCGCGGCACGCCCACGAGCCCAGAGCCGCCGCACCGCTCGCACCCGGGGGAGGCGAGGAGGCGCGGCGCACCGGCGACGCTCTCCACGCAGAGGCATAGCCCCACGAAGCCCTTGTCCAACTGGTCGGCGATCCATCCCATGCGGCGACTCTACCACCTCGCGCGCGTCCGCGGCCCCCGCCCGCCGCCGGCCGCTAGGAGCCCCGGCAGCGCCCGCGAGCGTCGGGCGACGGGGCGACGCCCCACCCGCCCCCGTCTCGGGCACTGCGGCGCCTCCTAGCGCCCGTGGCGGTGCCTCGCGGCGGCGTCGTGCTCCGCCCCCTCGTGTGGCGGGCGACGGTCGCGGGGGCGCGCAGGGGAGTGCACCGCAAGGGGAGCGCTCGGAGAGCGCGGGCGCGGGGAGGCACCGCGCGCTCACCCAGCGCCGAGCGTCGGCGGCGCGGCGCAGCGCAGCGGGGAGCGTCCACCCTCACCGGCTCCGGGCAGCGTGCGGGGCGGCGTCTCCTCGCGCGTGCGTCGGAGCTTCGTAGCTACGTAGCAACTCGGGCGTGCGCGTATCGCGCGCGGGTGACGTGGCGCGCCCGCGATCACGCGCGCCCGCGGACTAAGGATGCGCGCGGCTCCTCCCCGAAGTCGGCGTCGCCGTCAACTTCCGGCCGCGCGAGCGCGAACGTCCACGCCGCCCACCACGTCGGCGAGAAGCGGTCGTGCCACCGCGGCGGCGCCCCCGCGTGGCGCTCCGCCGTCATCGCTTCCCCCTCGCCGCGCGCTTCGCGACGCGCTTCCGCTCCGCGTCGCCAGACCGGATCGCCCCGCACTCCTGCCGCGACATCGCCGGAGCGATCGTCGCCACGTCGAGCCCGACGCGCGCCGCGCCCCGCACCAGCGCGCTCCCGGTAGCGTACCCGAGCGCCCGCGCCGCAGCCGCGCGGTTGCCGCCGTGCGCCTTGAGCGCCTCGACGATCGCCGCGCGCAGCGCCGCCCGCCGAGCCTCCTCGGCCGCGGCATCGATCTCCGTCCGTGTCGCCATGGGCGCGACCGTAGCACGTCGACACCGCGCGGGGCGAACGTCGGGCGCTGCGACGACGAAATCGACGGCGCGAAACACCTTGAAAACAAGCGTATTGCGGGAATCGACAACCGCCGTGTCGAATAGTTGTTGACGTGCGAACCGGGCGGTTCTACCTTCTCATTCACCGGGGCACGAAAGCCCCGGAGAAGGAACCCGACCATGTGCACCGCGACCACCGCCCCCGCCGCCACGAAGACCTGGACCCGCCGCATCATCTGGTCGTGCAAGTGCGGCCTCGTCCGCGCCCACGACTACACGGCGGTCGCAACGTTCATGTTCACCGACAAGCGGTCGGGCGTGCACAAGTACAGCGAGCCCCGTCTCAGCCGCGAAGTCGACGGACGCGCGCGTGACGTGTCGTGGGACGCGAAGTGCCCCTGCGGCCGTCAGCGCAAGAGCGCGACAGTCAAGGGCGTCCGCAGCGCGCACGTCTGCGACGCCCGCTGCGAGGCGGCCACGGGCGGCCACTGCGAGTGCTCCTGCGGCGGCAAGAACCACGGCAAGGCGCACATGGGGTGACCGCCCACCGCAGCCCCGCGAGGGGCACGCACCCAGCCCGCCCGGAGCGATCCCGGCGGGCTTAGGGCGTTGAGGCCCCGCCATGCTCACCACGCCTATCACCGCCGCCGACCTCGCCCCCGCCCTGCTCGCGCTCGACGCCCTCGACGCCGAGGCCACGACGCTCCGCGACTGCGCCGACTTCGCGGCGTGGTGCGACGAGCGCCGCGAGGCGTGGGTCGACGCCGTCGAGGCCGAGGCCGCAGAGCACTGACACCGCAGGAGAGACACGACCATGACCGCACCCCGTTCGATCCGATCGTTCCGCCTCGCCGTCCGCACCATGCACGCCCGCGACCTCGCGGGCTACGCCATCGGCCGCGAGATGCGCCGCGAGCGCGGCGTGCACACCGACGTGGTGGCCGACGCCTTCGCCGACATCGCCGCGGTCGAACTGCGGCGCCGCCGCGACGAGGCCGATGCCGCCCGCGACGCCTCGCCCATCGAGTACGCCCGATGAGCGCCGCCCTCCTCGCCCTCCTCGCCGCCGAGGGCCTCGCCGTCACCGAGGCCGCCGTCGACCACACGCGCGACCACCACGGCCGCCCCTGCGTCGACGTGTGGTGGCGCGTCTCCCCGTCGCTGCACACCGACCGCGGCGTGCGCTGCGGCGCCGTCGGCAGCGGCCCCGACGAGGAGAGCGCGCGCCGCGCCTGCGCCGCCGACCTCGTGGCGCTGCTGCGCGGTCACCTCGCGTCCGTCGCCGCCGACCTCACCGACTCGCGCCCGCGCTCCGGGGAGTCGCTCGTGCGGGTGGCCACGTACCGCCGCCGCCTCGCCGCGCTGGTAGCCGCCGCGGAGGCCGCGCTGTGACCGCCGCCGCCCTCCGCGCCCTGCTCCTCCGCTGCGACGCCGTCGCCCCCGCGTGCGCCCGCCCCGCCCTCGCGGTGGCGCTGCGCAGCCTCGACGGCGACGCCTCCGTCACCGCGCTGCGCGACGCCGCCGCCGACCTGCGCGCGGCCTACGAGCGCGCCGCGCCGCCCCGCGCGGGCTGCGCCCGGCACGAGCACGCCGACCGCTTCCGCGCGCCGTGGGCGGACCCCTGCGACGACCCCGCCGAGCTGCGCCCGCTCGCCGCCTGCGTCGCCGCCGTCTACGCCGCCGAGGCCGCGGCGACGGGGGAGCGTGCGTCGCGCGTCGAGCACTACCAGCGGGCCGCGGAGGGGTGGCTGTGACCCTCCTCGACGCCGTGCTCGCGGCCCTCGCCGCCCGTCACCCGCGGCGCCCCGTCGCCCGGCGGGCCGCGCTCGAGCTCCCCGCCCGCGTGGCGGCGGGCGATCGGCGTGCGGAAACGCCCTGAAAACAGGGGGATTGCAGGAATCGACGGACCGCTGTTGCTGGTCGTGACGAATTATTCTTGACGCCGGTTCGACCCGGGCTTAGTCTTCCGAATCACAGGAGACGCCGCACATGAACACCACCGCCGCCCGCACCTGCCCCCTCTGCAACGGCACCGGACTTTACCGCCACTTCGATGCGCTCGGCGGCTTCAACCGCCGCTGCGGCATGTGCAAGGGCTGCAAGACCGTGACCGCGGCGGCGTGGCTGCGCGCCTTCCGCGCCGAGCCGCGGGCGACGTTCACGCGGGCGGATGCCGTGGCGTGGGGCTGCACCTTCCTCGGCCTCAACCGCGACGGCACCACTGACGAGACGATCACCTACGAGATCCCCGAGAACGGCGTCGCGGGCTTCGTGGTGGACTGCGAGGAGCACGGACACGGCGACATCGCGGAGCGGTTCGTCGCCCGCTACGCCGAGGTCGGCGGCGTCCACGCGAAGGGCCTCGCGCCTTTCGTCGCCGAGGTGCGTGCTGCCCGCGCCGAGATGCGCGCGACGAACGTCCGCGCCGCCTGACCACCACGAGGCCGCCGCGCCTCGGCGTCGGCGCTCCTGCGGGAGCCTCGACGCCGGTGCACGACGCGCCGGAGACGCGAGACGAGACGATGCACCACCCCGACGACGACACCCGCCGCGCGATGGCCCGCTGCGAGGAGCAGTGGCTGCGCGAGCCCGAGCGCGACAACGACGACGGCTGCGACGAGTGCGCGGCGGCGCGCGACGACGATGCGCTCGCCGCGAAGGCTGGTGCGCCGTGAACGACCTCGACGCACGCGCCCGCGCGGAGCGCCTCGCCGCGGCCCTCGGGCTGACGGTGCGCACCAACGGAAACGACCGCCACGGCCACAGCGTGAGCTTCCACCGCGGCGCCGAGCGCGTCGACGGGTGCGTCTCGCCGAACACCGTGGACGCGTGGCTTGAGGCCGAGCGCAAGCTCCGCGCCCTCGCCCGCGCCGAGCTCCCCGACGCCGCCGCGAGCGCAGCGGGGAGCGCGCGCTACGGCGCAGGGCTGCGCGCCGCCGCCGAGCGCGACGTCGCCACGGCCGCCCGCGCCCTCGACGCCGCCCGTGAGCGCCTCCGCGTCGCCGCCGCGGAGGACATCGCCGCCCGCGCCACCCTCGCCGCCGCGCGCAAGTCGCTCCCCGACGACCGCGCCAGCGCCATCCTCGACGCCCTCGCGGCGCTCGACACCACGGAGACCACGACCCGATGACCACCACCCCGAAGCGCCCCGGCCCGAAGCCCCGCCCGCCGTGGCTCACCACCAACTCCCGCGACGCCGGCCTCCCCACCGAGCGCGCCGCGTGGCTCGCGCGCGTGCTCCCCGTGCTCGACGCGACCTCGAGCTACCGCACCGCCGACGAGGCTCTCGGCGTGCCGCGCGAGACCGCAACGCGCTGGTGCGCCTGGCTCCGCGCCGAGCAGGCCGCGGGGCGCCTGCCGGAGCGCGAGGCCCCGCTGCCCTCGCACGTCAGCGCCGACGCCCTGCGCGGGCACCGCCCGTCGCCGGAGCAGGCGCGGGCCGCGAGCGCCCTCGGCGTCGAGGCGCGGCGGCGGAAGCGCGAGGCGGCGGCGAAGAAGAAGGCCGCCCCGAAGCGTCGCGCGAGGAAGCCGTGAGCGACGACGCCTTCGGCGTGCTCTGCCGCTGCGCGCGGCTCAACGCCGCCGTCGCCCGCGCCCGCGCGCGCCTCGTCTCCGCGCGCGCTGGGGTCTCCCTCGCGAAGCGCGACCTGCGCGAGAAGCGCACGACCCCCGCGAAGCTCGCCGAGGAGGCGATCCGCGAGGACGCCGCCGAGGACGCCCTGCGCGACGCGGTCGCCGCGTGGGCGCGCGACGGCCACCGCCTGCGCGACGAGCTCCGCGAGGCGCGGCGCGGGCGTATGCGCGTCACCATCGGCGACAACTTCGACGCCGCGGTCGCCGCGCTGACCGCGCGTTTCGGCGAGCCCGACCCCGAGTCGCGACTCCGCGTGAAGCACGGGCGCGGCGCGTACTGGACGCGCGACATCTGGAACGATGCGCGCTGGCGCAGCCGCATCGCGAGCAGGAGCTTCGGCGTCTGCGAGGACTGCGTCGAGTCGACGCGCGACCGCCTCGCCGCCCGCGTGCGCATCTTCGGCGAGGCGGCGGGCAGCGGCCACACCCTCGTCGGCGGCGCCGAGGTCAACGTCCTCGTCGGCGTCGAGCCGCACCTCGCCGACGCGATCCACCACGCCAGCCTCCCGCGCGACCCCAGCGTCGACCGCGACCACTGGATTCCGTGGGCGTTCGACGCGCCCGGAAGCGCGGAGGCGCTGCTCCTCTCGCGGTCTTCGGGTCGCGGGCCGCCGCACCTCGCGCCGCTCCCCCTCGCCGTCGAGGCCGTGGCGCTCATGCTCGCGGCACCGCGGCCCGCGGCTGAGATCGAAAGCGCCTAGAAACAAGCGGTTTCCAGCAATCGACATAGGGCCATCAATCGCCGTGTCGAATTATTATTGACGGCGGTCCCGTTCGGCCCTAAGCTCTCTTTCACCGGACGACGAGACGCCCGGCAAGGAGCCCCCGCCATGAAGACCCTCTTCGTCAAGAACCCCGCCCACCTCGCCCGCGCCGAGCAGATCCGCAACCGCATCGTCGGCATCGTCGCCGAGGCCCGCGGCGTCCTGTCGGAGCCCGAGGCGCAGGACCCCGCGAACGCGGCGCAGGTCGCCACCTACGCGCAGCGCCTCGCGGTGCTGGAGACCGCGGTCGCCGAGGAGACCTCGGGCGACTTTTACCGCCTCACCGCCGACGGCGTCGCCCCCGACGCCGACACGGTGATCGGCGCGCTCATGGCCGACCACGGCGACGCCGCGCCGATCGTCAACGCCTTCGCCCCCGCCGCCCGCGCCACCTTCCACTGATCGACGCCGTCCAGAGGAGCCCCGACCATGAAGACCACGACCGCCGGCCCCTTCCGCCTGCACGGCGGGCGCGCCGCCTGAGCCGCCGCCCGCAGCCGCGACCGCGGCGCGCAGCAGCCCCGACCGGGAGACCGGCGGGGCTCGCGGCGTTGAGAGGACACCGCGCCATGAACGATCACATCACGTCACTTCGCGCGGCCGTCGCCGCAGCCACATGGAAGGCCCCGGCCCACGTCGCGTGCGACCCGAAGACGGGCGTTCACCTGCGCCTCGCAACCGACGCGGAAGTCGCCGCGTGGCGGAAGCAGCCGGGGCACGACTTCATGCGCCGCATGTGGCCCGTCGGCGACGTGCTCGTGGACGAGGTCACGAGCGAGCGCGGGCAGCCCTCGCAGGATTGGTGCGACTGATGTCTGACCGCGCCCGTCGAGCACGGCTCGACGCCTTCGCCCACGAGCACGCGGGGCACACCCCTCCGGGAGTGATGCTCGTCGCCGTGCTCCGCGCCGCGGGGCGTTCGCTGCCGTCGCGGCTTGTGCGGGTGGCGGTGGCGACATCGCTTCCCGACGCGGCGCCGCGCGAGTGGGGCCGCGACATCAACCACGCGCTCGCCTCGGGCCTCGTGGTCGAAGAGGGCGACGAGTGGCGCATCGGTCCCCGCGCGGACGCGATCACCACCCCAGCCGACGGCCCGCACATGGCGGCGGCGCGGGACGCACTCGACGAGGCGCGACTGACGTTGCGCCTCGCCTCCCTCCCCGCCCGCTAGCGCCCCCGCAGCGCCCTCCGGCCCCTCCCCGCTACCCTCGCCGCCCCCGCCCCCTCCGGGCGCCCGCTAGCCCCCTTCCCGTGGCTGCGCGGGGCCGCCAGTGTTCGCGAACGCAGCGACGACGCCGTCGGGCAGCGCCCCGCCGTGCGCGTCGAGCACGCGGCGCAGCATGAGCGCGCTCGTGCGCCCGCCGCTGACGTTGATGATCGCGGGCCCTTCGATGCGGAACGGGTCGTTCATCGCCCCACCTCCCGCAGCGCCCACGCGAGCAGCTCCGCGCGCACCTCGTCGGCGTCGCGCCCCGTGTCGACGCGCCCGCGCCCCGCGACGCGCGCCCACGCCCAGCGCTCACCCCACGAGTCCGCGGGCCGCTCCCCGCGCTCCGCGAGCCGCGCGTCGATCACCTCGTCGTCGGCGTCGAGCACCACCGTCGGCGCGCTGCGCCACGGCTCGCGCTCACGCTCCTCCGCCGCAAGCCTGCGCGCCGCGACGCGGCCGGGGTCGGAGGAGTGCAGCGACTCCGCGTAGACGGCGCCGCTCAGGGGGCCACGGTCCATCACGATCACCCGCAGCGCGTCGTCGCCCGCGGACGAGAGCGCGACCATGAGCGCCACCTCCCGCGCGACCATCTCGGCGCGAGCGCCCGCGTACCAGGCGACGCGCGCCACCCCGTCGCATCCCGGCGGGTGCTTCGGGTGGTGGTACGCGCGGGCGTCGATGCCGCGCGAGCGCAGCCCCGCGGCGAGCGCGTCGGCGTGCGTGCTCGTGCCGGTGCCGTGGCAGCCGTCGCAGACAAGGAACACCGTCGCCCTCACCACGCACCCCCGAGCACCAACACCCGCGTCCCGTCGATGGTGCGGTACCACGCGAGCACCCTGCGCCGCCCGAAGTGCCGCAGCACGACGCGCCGCAGCCGCCCCGTGCGAGCGCCACGCCACGCGCGGCGGATCGTGTCTGCGTGCGCATCCGTCGCGCCGCTGGTCTCGCCGTCGCGCACGCCGACGACGCAGCCCGTCCACTCGCGGGGCGTCACGACTCGCCTCCCATCAGCCGCGCGAGCGTCGCCCGCGCCTCGTCCGCCACCTTGCGCGCCGCGATGCGCTCCGCCCACGGCCGCCCTTCTGTCTCGTGGTACGCCCGCTCCGCCGCGAGGCACGCGAGCGCAGCGCCGAGCAGCCGCGAGGCCGTGTCGCGGTCGCGCTCCGCCTGCGTCGCAGACTCCCGCACCGTCAGCGCTGGGGCGTCGGCGAGCGCGGCGTCCTCCGCGTCCCACGGGGTCGGCGACGGGGGCACGAGCGCGAACAGCTCTGCCCGCGTCGTCGCCTCGTCCTGCTCGCGCTCGACGGCCTCGCGGTGGCGCTGCACGGCGGCGCGCAGGGCGTCGAGTTCGTCCCCCTTCGCCCGCGCCAACTCCTCCACGTCGCCCGCCTGCGGGGAGTGGAACGGCCCGCCGAGCCACAACGCCACCGCGCGGAGGGCGGCCTCGTTGCGCTCCGTGCGCTCGCGCATGGCATCCCGCTCCGCCTCCGCGACCTCGACGCGGCGATGCATCTCGTCGAGCGCCGCGCGGGCCTCGGCCTCCGTCGCCGCGAGCTCCGCGCGCAGCCGCGCCTCCTCGCCGCTCACTTCGCACCTCCTCGCGGCGGGAGCAGCGGGCGAAGCGTCGCGGCGTGCTCGTGGTCGACGGCGTCGGGCGGCGCGCACACGTCGCACCACCACGAGGTCGACGGAGAACGCTTCGTCGCCGTCGCCCCGCAGAACCAGCACCGCTCCACGTCGGCGCGGCAGAGGAAGCGCAGCGCCTCCCGCAGCCGCTCCGCTTCGTCGGCGTCGGCCCACGTCTGCCGCCACGCCTCCACCTCCCGCACCTCGCCGCCCTCGCACTCCACGCGCCACGTCTCGGGCGCTTCGCTCGTCGTCGTCATCGTCCCTCTCCCTTCGCGCTCCCGCGAGCGCAGATCACGCACGGCCCGACGAGGTCTTGCCCGCCGCGAGCCGCCATCAACTCCAACCGCACCGCGTGGCCGCCCGCGTGCTCCGTCGCCGCGAGCAGCGTGTCGCCCGCCGCGAGCCACGGGCCGCCATCGACGCGCATCGCGAACGCACCGCGCTCCGCGCGCACGAGCGCCGACGGGCCGCCGTGGGGCTCGCGGACCCACACGCCGACCGTCACCGCACGCCACCCGGGCGCGGGCTGCGAGGTGTCGCGGCTCACTTCGCCCTCCCGTCATCGCACCGCACCAGCCGCGCCGACGCCACACCCTGCGCCGTGAGCCACTGCCACGACGGGCCGCGGCCGTCGCACACGTCGCGCGGCAGGAGCGCCGTGCGCTGCGGGTCGTAGTACGGACAGAAGACGTAGCCGCACCACGTCGTCGCGAGCAGCCGCCGGTGCGTGTGCGAGCGGTAGAGGCTCATCGCCCGCCCTCCCGCCGCCACGTCGCGGCGGCGGCTGTCAGAAGTCTTCGTCATGGCTGCCGTCTCCCGTGTCGGCGGGCGCGTCGTCTTCGATCGCGACGAACCGCTGCACGTCGCCGAGGAACTTCATGCGCCCGAAGGTGTTGTCCTCGACGCCGCGGAGCTTCGGCGCGAAGATGTCGACGACGCCCGCGACCTCCCTGTTGCCCTTGCTCTCCTTGCGCGTCGGGTACTTGTCCTCGCGGTGCAGGATGAAGATCCCGTCCGCGTCGCGGTTCATCGCGTCGCCGCCCGCCACGTCCTCGGCCCGCGGGCGGCGGAAGAGGTTGCCGCTCGTGCTCACGCCGCGGCCGATGTGGCAGAGGGTGAGGATCGTCGCGCCCGTGCGCTTGCCGAGCGAGACGAGGGCCGACACGATCTGCGCGGTGCCGTGGTGCGGCTCCTTGTGGTGCCCGACGGGCTGGAGCTTGAGCAGGTGGTCGACGATCACGAGCGCGGGCGGCGACGGGAGCGTGCGCATCGCGGCCTCGACCTTCGCCACCGCGTCGGGCGGGTTGTCCGACTGCGCGTCGACGACGTGGATCGGCCACTGCGCGGCGACGTTCGACTCCCGCGTCAGCGCGTCGACGTCGACCTGCGAGAGCAGCCACGGCGTGCGGGTGATCTTCGTCAGGCTCACGCTCGCGCGATTCGCGTGGACGGACTGCATGATCTCGACGCGCTTCGGCTCCAGCGCGACGTACAGCACGCGCTCGCCGGCTTCCGCCGTGGCGCCCGCGATCTGGCAGGCGAGCGAGGTCTTCCCGATGCCGGGCCTCGCCGCGAGGAAGTAGGCGCCGCCGCGCTTCATCCCGCCCGCGCCGGGGACGCCGCCGCCGCTCATGTGGTCGAGCGTCGGGACGTGGAACGGGAGCACGCCGGGGCCCTCGCCGCTCTTCACCGCCTCGAACAGTTCCCACATCTCGGTCACGAGCGCGAAGGCGTCGGCGGGCTTCTGGACGCCGCCCACGTCGACCCGCCGCAGCGTCTCGATCGCCACGTCGCGCAGGTGCATGACGGCCTTCGTCGGGTCGCACGCGGCGCGGGCGAGGCGCTCGCCGATGGCGGCGACGACGCGCCGCGCGTGGCAGTCGCGCACGATCCCCGCGTGCGCCTCGCAGTGGGCGGCGGTCGGGATGAAGTCCGTCACGTCGCCGAGGTACTGCACGCCGCCGACGGCGCGGAGGCGACCCGAGGTCTTGAGCTCCGCCGCGAGGGTGAGCACGTCGACCGAGCCGCCGCGCCCCTGGATCGCCGCGAGCGCCGCCCACATCGAAGCGTGCCGCGGGTCGTGGAAGTGGTGCGGCGAGAGCAGCGGCGCGAGCGTGCGCCACACCCCGCGCGCGCCGCCCTCGTCGAGCATCACCGCCGCGATGCACGCGGCCTCCGCGCGGTGGTCGTAGAGCGGGTTCGCGTCGTCGGGCTGCGGCGCCTCGACGAAGGCGACGTCCGTGATCGTGGACATGGCGGCCCCGTCTGCCATCACAGTTTGTACCCGGCCTTCGTGGCGGCGGCGGCCCACAGGGCGTCGACTTCATCCCCGCCGACCGCATCCGCCGACGCCCCGCCGCACTCCGCGCAGCCGTCGATGTCGGTGAGGATGCGGGGCAGTTGCGGCCCGCGCTGGTCTTTGCCCTCGGCGATGAGCGCGCCCACGTCGGGGCGCTTCGCCCAGTTCATCCCGCCGTGGCGGATGTGGTCGCCGATGCGCTCGAACTCCGCGCGCGTTGCGCCGCGGTCCATGAGGTCGCAGCACAGCGCGTGGAAGCGTTGCAGTTGGGGGTGCGCGGCGCGCGTCGAGAAGCGCCCGTCGCTCCGCGACCGGATGGTGTGCAGCACCTCCTCGGCGTTGCCGATCGTGAAGCCGCCGACGGTCGGCGGAAGGTGGCCCGCAGGAACAACCCCGGGAACAACTTGCTCCCTTGTTCCCGCAGCCTTGTTCCCTTGTTCCCGCGCGCGCGCTCCGACGGCGTTTTTCGCTTCTTTCTTCGTTGTTTCTTCGTCGGAGGGGGAGTCTGAGGGGGGGTTGTTCCCGGGTTGTTCCCGGGTTGTTCCAGGGTTGTTCCCGCTCGCAGGAACAACCCCCCTCGACTTGTTCCCGGGGTTGTTCCCGGCGTGGCGGGGGCGGCCCACGGCGAGCAGGGCGACGCCCTCGGGCGACGCCGACCACTGCTCCCACGTCGCGGCCTTCGGCACGTCGCGGCACGGACCCGCGCGGTGGTTGAACCACGAGAGCACCTTACGACGCCGCTGCGCCTCTGGCGAATGCGAGGGGGGCCGACGCGGGCCGCGCGTCGGCGTCGATGGCGGGGCCGCATCGCTCCCCTGGGGCTGCTCCTCGCCGGCTTCGGGCGGTGCCTCCGCAGCGACGTCCGACGGCGGCACGAGGCGAAGCACCCCGTCGGTGTGCTCGACGATGCCCTTGCCGATCATGTCGGGGAGCGCAGCCCCCGCGCCCGCTGCGAGCGCGTCGAGCGCGCCGCGGACGTCGGCCGCGGTGTCGCCGCAGCGCGTGAAGCCGTCCGTCGCCGCGATGTGCACGAGCGCGAGTTGCGCCGCAGGGGGCAACGAGCGGACGCCGCCGTCGACGAGGAGCCACAGGGGGATGCGCGCCCACAGGGAGGTCACGGGGGCGTGGTCCCCTTCTTCGCGAGGAACGCGAGCGCGGACGCATCGACGCGCAGGTCCGTCAGCCGATCGATGATCTTGACGTGCTTCACGCGGGGCGGCCTCCGAGTTCGCGGATGAAGGCGAGCACCTCCGGCTCCGGGTTGAACCACTCCCCGTCGGGCCTCACGCGGTGCCGCTCGAACATGCGGTGCAGCATCCTCTCGACCGCGACCCCTCCGGGCATCGTGGCGACGATGCGGAGGTGGTCAGGGTTGGCGGTCTGGAGCGTCGCGATGCGGGCACGCGGGTCGGCGCTGCGCCCGATCTTCACGGGACCGCCGCCGCACGCTTGGATGAAGTACACGCGCGACGCAGGCATCGGATGGGCGCGGTCGGCGGCCTTGCACCCCATGCAGTTGCCGCACTCGACGCCGAGGAAGTCGCACCGGACGTCGATGCCGCCGCCGCCCTCGCAGTGCCAGAGGAAGTGCGCGCTGCGCGCGTCAGCGGCGAGCGGCGCGTCGTCGGTTCCCCACACGCAGGGGATGGGCTCGCTGTTGATGTCGAGGTCGAGACCGAACGACTGGAAGAACTCGACCATCAGGTAGCGGCGCGCGCGCGCGAGCCACAGCGCGCACCGGAGCCTTCGGTCAAGGCGACCGCCGCCCGTGTACTGCGCGACGAGGGACGCGAAGTCTTCGTCGTCCTCGTAGACCGACACATCGAAGAACGGACACCCGTCCCTGTAGACGACCCCGCTCCATGCGTACCCCGCGAAGTCGACACTCTCGTCCGGCGTAGGCGCGAGAACGGCGCATCCGAGCGGGGCGTCTTCCCTTCCGATCCGCCGCGGGCTCCGGCTGCACTTGGGGTTGTAACGCCTGCCGATGACCGCGTTCTCGTCGAGCTCCATGGCCCCGCTTTCTACCACTTCTCCAACCATCGCGCTACCATCGCGCGCACATCGAATGTGCTTTTCTTGAAACCCGTGTTGCACCCGGCGCGTACCGGAAGCAAACTCGATGGAAACGGAGGGCGTCCCGCGCGTACCCTCCGGCACATGCCGAAGAAGGGACCGAAGCCGATGAACACCGCCGTTGCCGAGAAGTCCGCGACGAACGAACCCGAAGCCGTGCGCGTGGTGGTGCTCTTCGAGCCCGCCGAGCAGGCCGCGCTCGACGCGCTGGTTGACCGCCTGAACGCGCAGGCCCGCGAGCGCCGCGAGGCCCGACGGCACAACCGCTCGACGGTGATCCGCGAGGCGGTCGCCATGCTCGACGCGAGCAGCCGCGCCGCGAAGCCGAAGCCCTGACCCGCCCCGCGTCATCGCCCGAACCTCCCCGCCGCCCACTCCACCGCCGAGCCGATCGTCTCCCGCCGCGGCCACCGCTGCGGGCGGTCGTGGTGGTCGATCGTCAGCGACACGCGCCGCAGCGCCTCGTCGTGCCCCACGCTCCGCGCGCGGAGGAGCGCGTAGGCCACGCTCGCCGAGCGGGAGAGCCCGGCCTGGCACTGCACGAGGACCCGCGGCCGCCCCTCGCACCAGCGGGCGATCTCATCGAGAATCGACGGGGGAATGACCTCGCCGTCGTACATCGGGCGCCGCAGGGCGCGGTTGCCGACCGCGAGGCCCGTCTCGGGGTCGAAGAGCTTCCCGAGGCGCGGGAGGCCCTCGTAGAGCTGCACCACCGGCGTGGTCTCGGGCACGAGGTCGGTGAGCCGCTCGGCGCCCGCGGAGCCGACGAGCACGCCCTCGCCGACGTCCCGGAGGAGCACGGGGCAGACGACGACGGAGGCGGCGTTGGGGTCGCCCGCGAGCCAGAGGGGGAACGTCATCGGGCACCTCCGGCGAACAGCGGCCCCGAGTCGCCCGCCTCGACGCGCACGGGCGACGACGTGTCGAGCACCCCGTCGCCGAAGCGCACGTCGGGGCGCCGTCCCTCGGCGGCGGCGCGGCAGCGCTCGAGCGCCACGCGGTGGTACTCCTCCGACCGCTCGACGGCGATCACGCGTCGACCTTCGAGGATGGCGGCGACGGCGGTTGTGCCCGACCCCGCGAAGCCGTCGAAGATGAGGCCGTCGGGCGGGCAGAGCTTCACGAGTTCGCGCATCAGCGGCGTGGGCTTCCCGGTCTGGTGGTGCTTGTCGTCTTGCTGCACGCCGAACGTGAAGCACCCGGGGCGCGTGATGACGCCGACCTCGGCAGGCGGGAGCGGGCCGACGGTGGCCCACACGAGGTACTCGCACTGATTCTTGAAGCCGCCCGGCGTCGGCCTTGCGCCACCGCCCTTGTCCCACGGCACGATGCCGCGCCAGATCCACCCCGCAGCCTGCACCGCGTCGGTCATCGCGGGGAGCTGACGCCAGTCGATGAACGCCGCGAGGCGCCCGTCCGCCGTCGCGCAGCGGCGGGCCTCCTCCATCCACCCGACGCACCACCGCGTCCACGCGCGGCCGTCCATTGCGTCGCCCGTGAAGTCCGGGCGGCGCCCCTGGAAGTCGGTGCGCGTGTACTTCGTGTCGGTGCGTTGTGCGCGGTCGCCTCGCGTCATCCCGCCCGACGAGTACGGCGGGTCGCTGAGGTCGACGTCGATGCACCCGGACGGAAGTCCGCGCCGCACCCGCCACGAGTTGCCGCACACGACGGCGTAGCGCGCCCTCCCCGCGAGCACGTCGGCGACCGTGCCTTCAGCCGCGGGGCTCACGTCGCCTCCGGGCGGGCGAACAGGTCGAGCTGCCCCGCGTCAGCGTGCAGAGCCCGGCGACGGGCGGCGGGTGCCGCGACCACGGGCGACGGGGCGACGACGGGGACCGCCGCCACAGGTGCCGCAGTTGGCGTTCGCGGGGCCTTCGGCCGCTTCGCCTGCGGGGCGTCGAGCGGCTGTGAGAGGCGGTGCCGCGTCATCGCGCAGTGGCGCGGGTCGAGGTCGACGGCGATCACGCGGAAGCCCATCTCGAGCAGCGCGCGGGCCTCGGGGCCGCTGCCGCAGTAGGGCACCAGCGCGAGCGGCTCGACGTGCGCGGGGAGCGAGAGCAGCCGCGCGTGGTAGCGCGCGAGGTCGAGGGGCTTCACGGTGCTGTGCTCGTGCCGCGACACCGCCGCGCCGCACACGGGGCACGCCGTCAGCTTGCGGGCGTCGCGCGCGGTGGCGATGGTCTCGTGCCGCGAGCAGCCCGCGGCGCAGGTGAGGAACGCGAGGCGATCGGCGCTCGACGCCTTCGCCTGCCAGAAGAAGCGCGCGGCGGTGCCGGTGTCGCCGATGCACGACGCAGGGCCGGTGTCATCGGTGACCTCGTGGCCGCCGTAGCCCATGCCGCGCTTCGCCTTCGCCGAGAACCACCCCGGGGGGCGCTCCCCGCTCTGCCGCGCGAGCTCCGCCACCCCGCAGCCGGGCTCGCAGACCCACTCGTCGCACGACTCCATGCCGTCGGCGTCGGCGTGTCCCGCGTCTTCGGTCTGCGGAGCGCGCGACCCGAACCACGACGTGCGATCGTCGGCGCTGCGGTTGTGGTTCACGGCGGTGCCGGTGCGCACCCGCCGCGTCCCCACCATCTCGCACCCCTCGCTGTGCACGAGCGCGAGGGCGGCGGGGAAGCGGCCGAGTTGTTCGGCGGCGCGCGGGGCGACGTAGATTTCGGCGTTCTCGCGGTCGGCCCACCCGGACGGCGTCGCGCCCCGCGCGACGGGGGCGTTGCCGCTCCGCGCTGCGCTCTCCCGACGAGCGACCGACGGGGACGCGCCGCCCGCGGAGATGCGCGCCGCGTCGATGTTCAGCGCGCCGCAGCCGTGCGTGGTGACGTTGTGGGCGACGGTGCCGTCGAGGGGCTTCCGCGCGACGACGAGGGGCTCGAACGCGGGCTTCACGTCGGTCCCGTAGCCCTCCCATTGCGCGGCAGCTTCGGTGGCGGGGGCGGTGAGAGGACCGCCCGCGGTATGCGCCTGAGCGAACGACGACGAACGCACCCCTGCGCGGTTCGGTCGCGCGTTGGGGTTCTCGCCGATCACCTCCCGCTCGGCCCCCTCCGCGGCGTCGATGGCCTTCGACACGTTGAGCGACTTAGGAAAACCAGACCCAAACGCCCACGCCCAGCCGGGCCTCACCTCGAAGCCCGCGAGGCGCACGGCGATTCCGAGCAGGTCCACGGTGCGCGTCGAGGAGAACGCGACGCAGTAGCCGCCGGGACGCAGGGCGCGGTGCACCTCGCGCCACGCCTCGGGGCCGGGGACGAAGGAGTCCCACTCGTGGCCCATGAAGCCCGCGGCCTTGTGCACGTAGGGCTTGCCCGCGAGCCACGCAGTCAGGCACGTCACCACGTCGGCGGTGTCGATCTGCGAGAGACCATACCCGGGGTCGCAGTACGTCACATGCGCGCAGCCGTCGGGCAGCGACGCGAGCACGGCGGTAGCGTCGCCGCACACGACGGCGTAGCGCGCCCTCCCCGCGAGCACGTCGGCGACCGTGCCTTCAGCCGCGGGGCTCACGTCGCCTCCGGGCGGCGGGCGTCGAAGAGCGAGGGCTGCCGGGCGTCGCGCTTCGCAGCCTCGATGCCCGCGAAGCTCTCGGCCTCGGGGTACGAGCACCACAACACCTCAGTGCGGCGCATCCCCGTGGAGTCGCGCGTCGCGTAGAGCGGCACGTCGACGGCAACGGTTCGCCAGCCCGCGAAGAGCTCATCGTAAAGCGCCGAGGCATAACCCGAGACGGCCACCTTCGCCCCGCGCTCGACGGCCCCGCGGCACGCCGCGGCGAGGCGGCGGTGATCGGCGTCAGTCATCTCGTGGGCGTAGTCCTTCTGCTCTCCGCCACCGCTCCGCGACTCGTGCACGTATGGCGGGTCGGCGTAGACGAACGTCTCCCGCTGCCCCCACCGCTCGACGAACTCCACCGCGTCGATGTTGTCGATCGCCACGCAGCGGAGGCGCGCAGCGTAGCGCCGCAAGGCATCGAGTTTCGTGCCCGCCTTGTGCGGGTTCCAACCGCCGATGCTCTCAGAGCCGACGTTGCGACCCCAATTCGCGACCGACTTCGCGTTGCCGCTGAACCCCTGCCGCGCGCGAATCCACACTCGGCGCGCCTCTTCGAGCGGGTCGTCGCTGCGCTCAATGGCTGCGGCGAACTCGTCGCGTGCGTAGGGCGTCGCCTCGCACACGCGCACGAGGTCGTCGGTGCGGTCACGCAGCGCGCGGAAGAAGGTCACGAGCGATGCGTCGAGGTCGTTGACCGCCTCGCGCTCGTAGGTGCCCGGAGGGATGCGGTAGAACATCCCGCCCGCCCCGAAGAACGCCTCCGCGTAGATGCGCGCCGGAGCGAAGTGGGGGAGCAGGTGCCGCGCGAGGCGCCCCTTGCCGCCGTACCGGAAGATCGGCCCGCCCACGAGCCCGCTGGTGTCGTCGCCGCTCATGTCCCCTCCACCCGCACCTCGACCGCGTAGCCCTTCGCCTTGCGCTGCGCGTAGCGCCACGTCACCGGCGACCTCCGGCAGTGGTCGCAGGCCGACGTGGTGCGCGCGATCCTCTCCCGCCGCCTGCGGTCGTGGACCGACGGCGAGCTCCCGTAGCCCACCCGCCCCCCGCAGCCGCAGCCCGTCGCGCGGCGTCAACGGGAACCTCCCGTGAACAACTTGAGCTGCTTCGCCTTGCGCGTCCCCTCGCCGGGCACCGTCTCCGCGAGACGTCGGCGGCAAGTCGCGGCGTGCGTCGGGTCGCGCTCGACGAGGATGACGCGGCGCCCTTCGAGCAGCGCCCCGACGCCAGTTGCGCCGCTCCCCGCGGTGAAGTCCGCCACGATGCCGCCCATCGGAACGAACGCAGCGACGAGGTCGCGCATGAGTTTGACGGGCTTCGTGCACGGGTGGTTCCATGTGTTGCGTCCGTCCGTCGGGTGGCGGAGCACGTCGCAGTGAACGCGCCCGCCCTCCGCCTTCGGGCGCCACGCGGCGATGGGGTGCCAGCGGTAGAGCATCCCGTGGGCGGCGGAGTGGGCAAGGCTGAACGATGGCGCCCACGTCAGCACGCGATCGGGACGGGGGGCGTAGCGACCGAAGTCAAGCACGCGCGAGGCAGCGCCGAACCACAGGACGGGGCCTCGCGAGATCCGAAGGCAGTGGTCGAGCCACGCCTGCGGCGGCAGGTCGCCGTCCCACTCCGCGATGTCGATGCCATACGGCGGGTCCATGATCGTCGCGTCGACGGCGTCGTCCGCGATCGTCGGCCACACGTCCTCCGCGTCGCCGCACACCACCGCGAACCGAGCGGTGCCCGCGAGCACATCAGCGACCGTTCCTTCAGCGTTCATGGGACTCCTGCGTTGTGGTGAACATGCCCCGCCACGGCGCTACGCGGGGCGCTGCGGGCGTCGAGGCGAGGGCGACGGGCGTTGCTGCGCGGAGAGGAGAGGGGCACGGAAGGGGTCACTTCGCACCGCCGCCGAGGTCGAAGAGGGAGGGCTGGCGCGGGGGCTGTTCGACGCAAAACGGGCTCAACCACAGCCGCTCGCGCGCGGCGTTCTCGTTGACGCCGTCCTTGCGCTGGTTGCCGTAGCCGCCCGTCGCCTTCCACTCCACCGCACGCCACTCCCGCGGCATGTCGTGCTCGCCGTCGAGCCCCGCGAGCACCACGCGCATGTCGCGCCGCTTGCCCGCCTCGATCGCCCACGCGCGCACGTCGGCGGAGAGGCTCGTCCCGGTGCCGCCCGCGGCGTACTGCTGCGCGCCCTCCGCGTACGGCGGGTCGAGGAACACGCCCGTCGTCCCGTGGCGCCACGTCACCGAGTCGCCCGTGACGCGCGACCAGTCACCGCACGCGACGCGCACGCGACGGAGGCGAGCGGAGAGCGCGGCGAAGTAGTCAGAGAGATGGCCGTGGCGTGCACTCTCGTGCACGCCACGGCCCGCATCGTGATTGCCCCCAACGTGCGGGAGTTGAACGGGCAGACGCGGGGCGCGGTGGACACCGCGCCCCGCGTCTCCGACGTGCGGGAGTTTGCGGTGCACGCCCATTCCGGCATTGCCGACGTGCGGGAGTTTGCGGTGCACGCCCATTCCGGCATTGCCCAAGTGCGGCACTTGGGCAATGCCCACTTCGGCCCGCGTCTCGTCGCACCACCCCGATCCGATCCACGCGCACTGCCCCCAACACCACCACGCGGCGACCTTCGCGTCGAAGGCGTCGGGGTCGCCGTCGAGCAGCGCGGCGAGATCAGGCAGGCGCTTCACGAGCCACTTGTGCCGCGCGTGCAGGTCGGTCTCGTTGACCGGCCAGTCGCATCCCGCGGCCACGTCGTCGGGCGCGTGCGCGACCGCGCGCCAGAAGTTAGCGAGGAAGCGCGAGGCGTCGTTGACGGTCTCGGTGCCGGGGTCTTCGGGCGTGCGCCACGTCTCCCGCGGGCGCGCGAGGAGCACGGCGCCGCTGCCGAAGAAGGGCTCAACGTAGTTGTCGACGCGCCCGAGCGCCGACCACACCAGCAGCGCCGCGCGCGACTTGCCGCCGAACCACGGGAACGGAGCCTTGAGCGTCGTCACTTCACCGCCTCCACCCGCACTTCGACCGCGTACGCCTTCGCCCGCTGCTGCTCGTAGCGCCACGCGACGGGCGCTGACGGCGCGTCGCCCGTGCCGAGCCACGCGGCTACGTGGTCCCTCGCGCGCTTGCAGGCGGCCGCGAGGTTGTCGTCGTCGAGGAGCCGCAGCCCCTCGCGCGTGAACGTCACCAGCCACCGCGAGCCCGCGGGCGACGACACGCTGCGGAGTGCGGCGTCGAGCGCGTTGCCCTGCCGCGTCTTCTCGGCCATGTGCGCCGCCATGCCGCGCCACCCGTTGGGGCCGCTGAGGCGCAGCCCGTCGAGGCGCAGCACCACCGCGCCGCCGGCCTCGACGCGCGCCGAGGGGACGACGGGCGACGCAGCCCGCCGCTTCGCGGGGCGACGCTCCGACGGGGCGCCGAGCACGAGGGCGCGGGCGCGGGGGTCGGTCTGCCGCGAGGCGAGCGCCCGACGCTGCGAGGGGGTGAGAGCGGCGAGGGGGTTGCGGGTCACGGCTGCGGTTCCTTCGGGGCGATGGGGACACGAGCGACGCGCGCGGCGGCGTGCAGCTCGAACGCGAGCGCGCGGCACGACTCCCGCGTCGTGCGGTGCAGCGCCGCCACGTCGCGGTGGCCGTTGCCCGTCGCGACGTGGGCGCCGCGCGCGTCGTCGGCGAGGTCGTCGAGGCCGTCGAGCGTCGCCCGCAGGACGCCGGGCAGCGCGAGGCGGGCGTCGTCGTCGGTGGCGTGCTCGGCGTCGATGCCAGGCACCACGACGCCGCGGGCCTCGGCGGCGGCGACGACGGCCGCGAGCGAGCGCAGCCCGAGGGGCGCGGGGTCGCGCGGCGTGGCGAGGAGGAGGTGCTCGCGGGGGGTCACGCGGCCACCTCGCGAGCGGCGCAGACGCGGCAGCGGTCGCCGACGGGCCGGCGCGGGCACCAGGGCGTCGCGCAGCGGGGGCCGGCGGCGTCCATCGCGCGGAGGCGGGCGACGGTGTCGTCGACCACAGCGACGGCGTCGACGCTGCGGACGTCGCGCTGCACCACGGCGCCGGCCGCGATGGCGGCCTTGACGCGCTCCGCCACCGTCGAGTGCGGGGTGCCCTCGGCGCGCGCGGCGGCGCTCACGCTCTCGCCGCGGAGCACGCGCTCGACG
>ERZ869925.46-NODE-46-length-67883-cov-41.168618_pt1 | contig 67883 bp, 112 predicted proteins | sample MGYA00579311_ERZ869925 | MGnify/ENA primary metagenome ERZ869925 (study PRJEB32216, sample SAMN09231817) | wastewater metagenome | place: USA: Maryland | collected 2016-07-30 | study: EMG produced TPA metagenomics assembly of the PRJNA472060 data set (Reclaimed...
CGGCATTCCTGCTGAACCGCTCTTCCGATCTGTTCGGCCTCCCCGCCGCGTTAACCTTTTGCCTCCCCCCCCGGCCTCTGTTGCCGGCGCGCAACACTCGCGGGGGACGCCATCCTGGCCGCGCGGGCGCGGTTGGTCTTGGCGGTGTGGCAGGAGCCGCATAGGATCCGAATGTTCCGGGGGTCGAGTTTCTCGCCGTAGTCCTTCAACTCGCGGACGTGGTCGCCGAAGAGACGGACGTTTCGGCGACCGCATTCCTCGCACTGGCTCCGGCGCTCGTGCTTCAGCTTGGCGGTCAGGCTCAACCAAGCCGCCGAGGTGTAGAACGGGTCGGCGACCTTCGGAGCCTGAGGCGCAATAGCGGTATTCAGCGCCGGCACCATAGGCGCAAGCGTCTGCAGCCGGGGGGTGGCAGCCATCCGGGTCGCTCCAGGCACAATTTGTGAGATTGGATGAATCGGGTAGTTCGAGACGGTCTCGAAGTCAAGGGGTTGTGCTGAAGTGCCTGTCAATGCGCAGGTCTAGAGCTTGTAGTAGTCGACCAGGATGTGCAGCATTTGGCCCAAGTGCCACGTCCTCTCCTCCGATCCGGGATCCTCGCCCCTGCAAACGACGTCCCAGAGCACGTTGAATCCACCCATGCCGACGTAATCCATCGCCCGACTCCAGTCCCGGTAGGCTTGGCTCTGGTTGATGCGGTGGTCCTGCACGGATCCGTGTCCGATCATCTCGTCGTAGCGACCGATCACGCGCGCCGCCATTAAGGCCTTCGAGAAGTCCTCATGCAGCTTGCAGCCTGCTGCGTGCTGATAATCGTCGAGGATTGTGCTGCCATCCTTCCGCCTGCGTCGGTGCAGGCGATCGATGGGGAACATGGTCATGTTGCGAGGGGTCTGGGCGCGCTCAGTGCTGTCCGTGTAGGGCCCAGCCCGCTCGACCGTCGTCTCCAGCTCGAATTCATCGTGTCGCCGGCGGTGCGGCGTCAGGATGTCGGCCTGCCGCATCGCCCTCACGGCGGGCTGCTGCACCACCTTGCCCTTGCGCTTGCGTGCCACTATCGCCTCGCTTTCGCCGGTGTCACAGCGACCTGGGCTGTAGCCAAGTTCGCTTGGATGTTCATCAAACCCTTGATGACCCGTTGTTTTCGCATGTCGGGCGCATCAACTTCGGCAATCACAAATCCGATGTCGCGCGCAGCGGTGGAGATAACCGAACGGCAGCCGGCCTCCAGTTCGAAACGCGCTTGGCGCAGCTTCCGGTTCGCGACACGCAGCCGCGCCTTAAGCCGTACAGAGTTCGCGCGCTCGATTTCCAACAAACTGATGCGTGCCATGCCCCTACTCCCCATGCCGGCTGAGCCGCGGACCGAAGCGGCGGTTGGCGTAGTTCGTCAACGCCTGGCGCAGCCAAGCGTCCAGCCCGTCCTCGTCGACATGGACCAGCACATAGCCGCGCTTCTTCCACGCCTCGGCAGACATGCGGCTGAGGTCGTCCGCATTGGCGCGGCTCTCCGGCTGGTAACTCGATAGGTAGCTGCGGAGTTGGCTCATGCGGCCTTCCGGGGCTGCTCCAGGCGTGCCGCGACCTCGGCGCGCAGGATGTCGTGGACGATGCGGTTAAGCGCCTCGCGCGCGGCCTTGGCGCCCTTGCGGGCTTTGCGGGCGCGCTTGTAGACGAGCTGGGCGTGGCGAAGCGGGGTCATGGCGTGCCTCCGTCGATGCGCTGCTTCCAGTCGGCCATCAGGGCTGCCGGGATGCCGGGGTTGCCGGATTCCGGGCGGTCGCCCCAGGCGTCGAGCCAGAAGCCGCCGGGCCTGTAGCGGGCGAGCCGGCTCTTCCAGCGGTTGAACTCGGCATCGTCGACGCCGATCGCGGCCTTGGGATTTCGTCCGTTCGCCCTGGGGCTGTCGCCGGTGGCGCGGGGGTTCGTGCCCGTGGCGCGCTGGCCGTGGCCCTGGTCTTCGGCCGCTTCCGAATTGCCTTCAGCCGAAGCCCCCACTTGTGGGGGTTTGGGGGAATCTTTAGGTAAAGGTAAGGGTGCATCGACGCGGCATACCGTTTCGCATTCGTTTGCCATTGCGTTTGCCATGCGTTTGCCATTGGCAGAGGCATTGCGTTTGCCACGTTTCCGGTCGGGGTTTTCACCCCATCGGCCTCGGGCCCCAGCTTTTCCGGCCTCGGATCGGTTGCCGGTGATCTCACGGGCTTTCGCCAGTTCCTCGTCGGCTCGCTTCTGATGCCAATGCCCCTCCTCGATCCGAAAGAATCCCTCGATCTTGGTGCGGGTCTTTTTCCAGATCGCGAGCGGCATCTTGGTGATCGCGGCGAGGCCCTCGTCGTCGTCTGGGGGTGGGCCATGGCGCCAGTAGTTCATCAGGATCAGCAGATAGGCGCCGTGCTGCTCGGTGGTGAGCCGCATCGTGTCGCCGAGGTAGGCCCCGATATCGAGCGGCATCCAGGTTTCGTGCTTGGCTACCATCGTGATCCTCAGCGCGCCAAGGTTGCGCGGAAAGATTCAGCGGATCGCGTCCGCTTCATCGAGTTGCAGGTGCGGCATGCAGCAATCAAGTTTTCACGCTCGTTGGTGCCGCCGATCGCCAACGCCACCACGTGGTCTATCGTCATCTGGTCGGGGTGGTTCTGCTCCCACACCATTTCGGTGCCGCAATAGCTGCAGCGACCGTCGGCTTCAGCGTAAAGCGCATCGGCAAGCTCTTTGGATCTGGCGGGTCGCCGCTGCGCGGGCGGATGACCAACATCCGCCCCAAGCGCCTCAACCAGTAAACTCAACTGGCGTTGCGCTCGCGGTCGGCGAATATCGGCCAGATCACGCTCAATCTCGCGGCGCTCCGATTCCGCTTGTTCAAGAGATATGCCGCGGGCCATCAAGCCGAATAGGATTCGGTCGCTGTCCAAAGATGTCGGCGCTATCTCCTTTATCATCGATGCTAGTCCTCGTAGCGCTGCCGCAGCGCCTGCATGGCGGCGGCGAAGGTTGGATCCCGGGCGATGCGCTGGTCAGTGGCCGCGACGCCATGCATCACCGAGGTATGGTCGCGGTTGAAGCGCCGGCCGATCTCGGGGTAGCTGCCGTAGTGCCCGCGGTAGAGCAGCCACATAGCGGCGTGCCGGGCGCGGCAGATGCCGGGCGTCCTGGCCGGGCTGGCGAGCTCGGCCGGGCTTGTCGACGTCGCCGCGCAGACATCGGCGATCATGGCGGTTGCGGCGTCCGTCGCCCGGCGCGCGGCGAGGCGGCTGGTATCGATCTCGGGCGGCGCCGGGCGGCGGCGCGCCGGCGCACGCAGGGCGACCAGCGGCAGCATGGGCGCCGGCGCGCGCGGGGGCGGCGGCAGCGATCGCGGCGGTATCGCGTTCTGGACGTACCTAATCACCCTGCCCTCCCTCAAGCTTCGACCCGTCGCGGGCGTCGATGTTGGCGGCCAGCCCGCGGTCACCGTTGAGCAACGCCTTGGCGCCTTCGACCAGCTCGGCAAGCGCCAGGCTGTGCAGGTCAACCGTCGTGATGCTGGCCTCGTCGTTGATGAACATGCGGACGCGGTCGCGGCCGAGCGGGGTCAGCCAGACCATGCGGGCCTGTATCGGGATGACGATGACGCCCTGGTTCTCGGGTGTGATCGGTGTCCCGTCGGCGCGTCGGCCGGTGCGGAATTCTGTTTCGTCCATTTTCTAATCCCGTTGCGGGTGCAGATCGCACCATTCGCGCAGATGTGCATCGTCGTTGAACAGCATCACGCGCTCACCTCGATGATTGTCGACGTGTCTTACCCAGTCGCTGAGTCGTACCAGCGCCAAGTCGTTGGGCGCGCCGATGAACCAATCGAAAAACCTGATCAAAAGAATGTCGCTTGGCAGGTGGGTAACGATCACTCCCTGCGTTACGATCTTGTTCTCGGCATTGAAACTAAGAAAGCAGCGCCCTTCCAAACCAGCCGGCTTGGCCTTAGTCGTCGGTTTAGCCTTCATACCCGGATCCCCACGCGCTTCTCGATGGTCTCGATCCGAGCGCTGACGAGTTCCAGCGTCTTGCGCGCCGCCGCGACCGTCTCTTCCGCGCCCCGGATTGACGTCTTCACCTCGTCCATCATCCGGTGCAGCGCATCGACTTCCGGGTCGCGCTTGATCTCGCCATAGGCGGCTTCGCGGATGCCGCGCACCGAAAGCCAGGGCACGTTCAACTCCTGGCCGATACGCTGGTCGCTGTAGCTATCGAGATAGGTGCCGACCTTGTCGTCGAAGTGCTTGTCGAGCAGGTCGCGGATGCGCGTGCGCTGATGGTGGGTCAGTACCGGCAGCGTGGCAGCGCTCGGGACGGCCATGGGTTCCTCCTTCGGAACAATGAACATTTTGGGGCTCTGCGCCTCGGTGTCGCGTTTGTTGCCGATGCACTTCGGGCAGCGGATTCGGCGGCGGTTCATCAGGTCGATGAGCCACCCTTTGGCGGTAAACTTGTTGCGGATGAACTCGGGATTGCTGTGCTCGGCCTGAGCCTTGATTAGTGCCTCGGTGCCGCACGCGGCGCAGACGAACTGCACCATCGACCGGTACTTACCGTCGATTTCCCGGCTTACGATGTCGTAAGCGAGTTCGGTCCTGATCCTAGCCATCTATCCCCTCCACCCGGTTGGCGCCGGGCGCTGTGTGCGTCTCGGTTAGCGCTCCACCAAAATAGTGATCCGCGTCTTCGTCACCCCATCGCGCGTCTTCTGGCTGACGGCCATGTCGGTCACGTGGCCGATGTCCTTGCCGTTCGGCGAGAGCGATACGATGACGCCCTTTGCGAGCGCGCCGAGCTCGATGCGCGGCTGGCCGACCTTGTCGCGGATGCGCTGCATGACCTGGCCGATCGGATCGGTGCCTACTTGCATTCGACAACCCTCCCGCTCTTGAGCAGCACCATGTCGGTCTCGACGCGGCAGGGCGTCGTCGCGAGATGAGCGATACCGACGGCGACGATGGCGAGCGCGAGCGTGCCCTGCAGGCCGTAGAGACGAACGGCGCGCCAAAAGCGACGGCGGCGCACCAGATCGCGGCGGTAGCGGTCGACCGGCGGCAGGATGCGCTCGCGGAGACATGCCGGTGGTGCGGGGTCGATGTCGTGCAGGGCGAGGGTCATAGCCATACGCTCCCGATGAGGATCGCCACGCAAACGAAGCCGAGTAGCGATGCGCCGATGGTTTCCTTGCTGTGCGGCGTCCGGCATCGGATCGCAGACCGGATGCAGCAAAGGTTCACGGCGGCGAGCGCCAAGTAGATCGTCGTCAGGGCGATCTGGGTGGCGAGGATCATGCCCGCCGCTCCTTCGCCGACGCGATCTGCATGTCGATGACGCGGCTGTGGTCCTCGCTGTGCTCGCCGCACCAGTCGTTCGAATTGGTCTTCGGCCATTCCGCCGGCGCGCCGGTCCCGTGGCGGTTCTCGCCAGGGCGCGGCGCATAGCGGCGGCAATGGCTCAGATCGATCGGCGTGGTCGGCAGATAATTCCAGTGCCGACAGGTCTTGCAGGTGTCGCTCATGCCCGCTCACCTCGCATCTTGCTGTCCGCCGCGATGATCTCCTCGCCGATCCGCATGGCGGACTCGCCGGAGGCCATCGCGAGCTCGTAGTGGTCCGCCTCGATCGCGGCGATGTGGAGCACCATCATGGAGTGCCGGATCGCGAGCATGTCGGCGACCGTGAGGTCGGCGTTCATGGCGTCACCTTGGGCGCTGCATCGACCATGGCGCGCCAGCGGTAGGCGTGCTTCGCAGCGACGCTTACGCGCCTTGGCGTCGGACGATGGGCCGGCGACATCGCCTTAGCGGCAGCTTTCACCATAGGTTTGGTCGCCTTGCGCGGGACCAGCCTGAAACCCAACACTTCAGCCGCCGCGAGCGCTCGCTTCATCATGATGTCGCGCTTGAACGCGTGGTAAGGGCCGGTCTCGTATGCCGCGGCCATCGTTTCGAGCAAGGTGTCAGGAATTTCGCCCAGCTTCACGACCGCCTCCCCTTCCCCGCCTTCGCCTTGAGCCGCACGTACTCGGCTATCGAGATGACCATCACTGGGGCGACGCGCTCGCCCTGCTTGCTGCAGTCGATCGCGACGGCCTCGTTCGGGTCCGCAAGCAAGATGCCGCCGCGCTTGTCGACGACCGCGTGCATCCGGCGGGCCTTGACTGCGGCGGTCATCGGCGGTTCCTGATGTCGCGCATTTCACGGATCATCGTCCAAACAAGGCCGACAAATGCCGTCGCGCCGCCGGTATAGGAAATCATCAAACCGACCATGTAGAAGACGGTCAGATGGCGTTCGAATCGCGTTTCTTGAGCGCCTAACTCGTGAAATCCCACGTCGATCAGGAGGCCGAACATCGCCAACAGGGCACCGAAGATGCCCGCCAGCGTTCCGCCAAACATCATCTTCTCTCGGACGTCGAATTTCACCTCCGCCCTCCCTTGACATGCACGAAGAACTCCGCCGGCACGCACTTCCCGCACCAGTGCCGGTCGCCCTCGTGGAAGCAGGCCCACTCGCCGCAGGCGCAGCGGTGCGCGATGGGGGTGTGCCGCTTCATGATGCCGGCCTCGGCGCGAGCACCAGGTTCACCGGCTCGCCGGCGGGTTGGCAGATCCAGAACTGGCCGTTCGGCGACGGCTTGTCCGACTTCGGCACGACGCGGCCGTCATGATTTCCCTGTCGGTCGAGCAAGTGGTATCCGCCCGGTGCGGGTTGGATGCGCGCCTTCGGGAACGGCCGACAGTAGGTCGCCGGTGTGGGCGGCATCTCGTCGGCCCATGCGGCGGGCGACAGGGCGAGCGCGGCGATGATGCAGAGGCCGGCGAATTTCACTTGCGCCTCCATGACCAGGCAATCGCGCCCAGCAGCAGGAGCGCCGACCCGAGCAGCAGCGCGGCATCCGGCGTCGGCGTCTCCTGCACGATCGGCGTCCAGTGATGGCAGTTGCAGTTCGGGTCGGGCCGCCCGTCGTGCTGCGCGCCGATCGTCCAGAACTCCAGCGGCTGCGGCCACCAGTAGGTCCGCCAGTCGCGCTCGTCGTAGTCACGCCGGACGGTTGGCAGCCCGCCCGGCGCGATGCCGGCGATTTCGAGGGTCAGCTTCGCCTTGATGGCCTGGCGGTAGCTGTCCCAGGTCGCCGGCAGGACGAAGCCGGAAACCGTGCGCTGGTAGAATTCGAGGACCCCGACTTCGTCATCAATGACGATGGCGTTGACCGTAGCGTCCAGGGCCAGCAGTAGGGCGACCGCACCCTCGGGGTCGGAGCCGTTGTTCTCGGGGCCGTCCCCGCTGATATCGACGGCGCGGCGCTGGCAATCCGGCACGGCCATGAACTCCGCCGCTGCAGCCTTCAGGGCGCCGCCGACTGCGGTCGAGCCGCCGAGTTGGCGGGGGTAGGCTTCCATGCGCGTCGCGAAGGACCGGGCGTCGGCGGCCCCGGCAATCTCGGTCCATGGCACGATGACGACCGTCGTGTGCGACCATTCGATCGCCGTGACGACGATGCGGCCGTGTGGCCCCGATGTGATGCGGGAGACAACCTCCGCGCTCGCCAGGGCCTCGGCGGTCGCGCGGGCCTGTAGATCCCACTCCGATTTGTCGACGCTGCTGGACCCGTCGAGCAAGAGCACCAGGCAGAGGTCCGCGATCATCGGTCGTATCCTTCGATGATCGGAAGCTCGCCAGCCGCGACCTTGCGCGCGCGGATTTCGCGGATGCATTCGTCGTAGGCCCGCGGGCCTTCGGGGATGCTGACCTCGGCGAAGAGCGGGCCGTCGCCGGTGATCCGTTTCCGCGCGATCTCGGCATAGGCCGGGTTCAACTCGATCAGGATCGCATTGCGGCCAAGGCGGTCGGCGACCAGGCCTGTCGTGCCGGCCCCTCCGAAAGGATCGAGCACCGTGCCGTCCTTCGGACATCCGGCCTTGATCAGCGGCTCGACCAAGTTGGGAGGAAACGTCGCAAAATGGGCCTCTGTGAAAGGCTGCGGCGGCACATCGAGCGCCAGCGGACCGCCCTGCCCGTCCGACAGCAGCCCATGCGGCCCGTCGAGAGACTCGAAGAACAGATCGGAGTTTCGGAAGTTGCGACCTTGGGCCGTCTGTTCTTCGCGCTCCATCTTGTCCCAGCGATCATTGAACCCGGCATGCCGACGGGAATGGCCTCGTTGTTTGTCGCCACCAACCGCCTTCATTCGGCCGTTGGTCTTGCGTCCGCCATTCGCGCGATAACTACCGGCTTGGGCATCCACGTCCTGCGCCAGGCGATCGACGCTGGCGGGCGCGAGTTCTCGCCGCACCGCCTCCGCGTCGTACCAGTACCGCTCGCTGCGGCTGAACAGGAACACGTACTCCACCGCCGTCGCCGGCCGGTCCTTGATAGACTCGGGCATGCCGTTGCGCTTCACCCAGGGCATCATCGAGCGCAGCCACCAGCCATCGGCCTGCATTTCCAGGGCGAAGCGCGCAGGCACCATGCACAAGTCCTTCGGCTTCAGCCCGCCGACCGCCGTGCCGAATGGCTTGTCGCGGAACGTCCGGTCGTCCCTACCCGCGGCTTTCGTGTCGGCTGCCGATCGCCCGTTGACCGAGGTCGCATAGCTGTCGCCGTAGTTGACCCAGCACACCCCGTCCGGCCGCAGCACCCGGCGCACCGCCCGGAACACATCGACCATGGCCTGGACATGTGCCTGCGGCGTCGGCTCAAGCCCGAGTTGCCCGGCAACGCCGTAGTCTCGCAGCCCCCAATAGGGCGGCGAGGTCACGACGCAATGCACGCTCTCATCCGGTAGGCCGGCCAACTGTTCGCGCACGTCGCCGACAAGGATGCGAACCGTCATGGTAGGCGCCCAACTGCGGATGAGAATGGGAACCCGTCGATTGAGGCGAAGCGGTTGCGCTTGTACTTGCCGCGAAACTCAAAGCCCGGCGGCATCAACTGACATGTGATGCCCACTTCCCTAATGGGCAGGTAAGCGACCAGCCGCCGGTCGAGGGCGACGAGCGCGATGACATCGCAATCTTCGTTCGACAACCGTTTGTCGCCACCCTTCCCGCGGCGGCGTACGGAAAAACTGTACGCCAATCGCTCCGAGCGACCCTTCTTGTTCACGTTCTTAGCGAAACATGCCGCCTTGCTCTGGACGCGGATTAGATGCCCCTTCAGATCGACAACAATGTCGTATGGCAGCCCTTGGTCGCTCAGGTAGGCCCTGTGCCCCTGGAGGATCAGATCGGCGCAGGCCAAGTGTTCGGCGGCCTTACCTAACTCCAGCGCGGAAGACGGGTTTTTTGCGAGGCGATCAAGGCCGTCCGCGTACCGCCCGCGCTCCGTTTCGCCGAAAGGCCAATGCTTCGTCACGACCCCTCCGCCATCTGCGCCGCGCAGCCGGTGTGCGAATAGGTGTCCGGTATCGCCGGCAGCTTGCCGGTCAGCCGCTCGCCTCGGATGCTGGCGTCGGTGAACCGCTGGCCCTGCGCTGCTAAGGCCTCCTCGTAAGCGCGGGTGTCGTAGGCGATGGTATGGTTCGCGGCCCGGCCGTTGATGCCGCGATTGCCGAACCGGGGCTTGCTCCAGGCCGTCGCATATCCGTCGACGCGGATGCGCCGGGAGTGCCCGTCGCGTTCCATGACGATGCGCTTTTCCGCCGCAAGGGCGCGCACGATGATGCTGACAATGCTGTAGTGCAGGCCGGCGCTGTCGCCCAAGGCCTCGTTCGTCGGGCATGGCACGGCGCGCATCGCTGCGTCCTTGATGACGCGGAAGACCTTGGCGATCGATATCTTCGACGCGCTCATTCCGCGATCCTCACCAGGCCCTTGACGAGCCGCGGCCCGCCCGTCATGCGCCGCGGCGGCACCTCGTGCGGCTGCGCCTCGCGCCAGGACTCGGCACCGCATTTCTTGCAACGCCGGCTCATGCGCCAGGCGAACACCCCGCCCGATGCCGGCTCTGCGGCCAGGCGTTCCTCGCCCATGGCATGGCGGCAAAAATGCTGGCGGAGGCGCTCGTAGATTCTCATGTTGGCCTGCCTTCCATCGCGGCGCGGTCGCGTTCGGCGGCACGTTGCTTCGCGCGCAGGATGCGGCGTCGGAGTTGCTCGCGCGGGTCGCTCAGGCCTGGTCCATTACCGTTCCTCTTCGATCTGAACCGCGAGGTCGCCGGGCAGCCCTTCGGGAACTTCAGCCGGTAATCGGCCTCGTCCATGTTGCCGCGATGCGCGTTGCAGGGCTTGCAGGCAGCGACGAGGTTGGTCCGTCTGTGCGTGCCGCCCTTTGAGAGTGGCACCAGATGCTCGCAAGTCAGCGTGTGCCGCCCGAGCCGCGTTCCGCACCAGTGGCAGTTGCGGAATCCGTTCTTCAGCAGATACCGCCGGCGTGTCGCTGTGCTATCCCCGCGCGCCATCACGCCGCCCTCCGCTCGCCACGGGTCAGGCGCCACGGCGGGTCTTGGCACGACGCCGCGTAGCAGAGCAGGACGAGCGCATCCGCTTCGTCATCCCCTGTCGGACGCCAACCGTGCGAGAAAGACCACTTGATCGCCATCGCCTTGTCGGCGCGGCCGTTGCCGAGCACGTGGCTACGTACGGTGCCGACATGCGCGGTCTCGCACCGGACCCCGCGGTCGTTCGCTACCAGCTTGGCGGTCGCCGCGAGCCCGAACAGTGCCTCCTCGGTGTCCAGCGAGCGGCCTGTCATCGGCAGCGGCGCCTCGATCCACATCTCGCGCGGCCCGTGGACGGTCACTAGGTCGTTCAGCCGGTCCCGCAGCGCGCCATACAGCCGGCCGTGGTCGTCGCCGATTGGCCCGTTGATGAGGTCGGCGCCACCGTGCGTTACCGGCACGACCCCGGGCGCGGCGTAGGCGAAGCCGGGCCGCTTGGCGAGGTCGCAGGCTAGGATGCCGGCGGCGGTCATCGCCACACCAGAATCCCGCCTTCGCGCGGTGCGTAGGCGGCGAACTCAAGATCCGGACCGCGGGCTGTCGCCGTGACGATATAAAGCGAGCCTTCCACCGTGAACTTGTCGCCGACTTGCAGAAGCTCGACCGCGCCGGAGGCCTCCATTTCGTACAAGTCTGGGTGATAGACGCTAACCGGCATCAGGCTCGACGCGCGCACGATGGCTGGCGCTACCAGCAAGGTGCCCAGCCCGCGTATCAGCCCGCGCCGTGTCAGCATGTGCCCCTCCCCTCGCGCTGTGCGCTAGTTGACGGTCGCCCCGGCGTCGGCGCCGTTGCTGCCCATCGCGTGCGCTTTCTTGGTCTGGTCCTTCAGCCAGCCGGCATGCCATCGGATGCCCATCGGCGAGCCTTCCTCGTACGGGGTGGCTGTCGACGGCTTGCCTTCGATGCTCGCGAACTCGCCGGCATCCTCGGCATCGGCCAGTTCGGCGGGGCTCAGGATTCCGCGGCCGGCATGCTTCTCCGCCGCCATCTTGTCGTCGTCGACCAGCGTGGCGACCGTCGTGCCGTCGGCCCAGAGACCCAACTGCGTGCCGAGTGGCAGGCCCATCAGCCGGGCGATACGGCTGCGCTGCGCGGTCTGGCGGTCGATGTCGGCCGGGTCCAGGCCCTTGTGGGCCAAGTACCAGGTGATCATGTCGGGATCGACGCCGAGCTTCTTGCTGGTCTTCAGCGAGTTCCGGTAGTCGGCGTTGGCGGTCTTCAGTTCGGCGGCGATGCGATCGACCACGGCCTTCTTCGCGATGGCGTCGTTCGCGCGCTCGATGACGAGGAAGTCGGGCACGTTGGTCGGCGGGGTCTCTCCGCGCTTGCCGCGCTTTTTCTTGCCGCCCTCGGCAGCCTCGACGCCAGCCGATCCGCCGTCCGCGGCCTGCACGTCGCCATGCTCGCCGTCCGCCCCGTTGCTCCGGTCCATGAACGCCGGCAGCCCGGCCACGATGTCGTTCGGGTCGGCGTCCGTCGCGCCTGGAGTGATCCTCGGCGTGCGCTTCTGTCGGGCCATGGTCTACTCCTTCGTTGGCAGTCGATAGGTGCGGCGACGCCGTCCAAACGCCGCCGCGCGCGCCGCAGCCCCGCCAGGGTTAACGACGCGCATCACTCGGCGCGAGATCGCTGGTGCGATGCGCGCGCTCATTCGCTAATCAGCCGCTTCGCTGCGTCGACGCACTTCTGCGCCAGCCGCAACATCAAATCGCCGGCCCGCTTCAGACCGGAGCCCAGCAAAATCAAGCTCCAGTTGACGCGATACAGCACGGCTCGCTTCAATCTCGCGTTCAAGGGTGGTGATCCTTTCGGCGAATGCCTCCAAGCATCCCGTATAGCGGCGCAGATGATCTGCCTCTGCGGCCGGCACATTCTTCACTTCGCGATAAGCGAGGCGTTTCACGCGCCCGAGCGCCATGCCGAGCTTGCGTGCGGCGCGCTCCAGCATTCGCTCCTTCGTCTCGCCAGGTCGGGGCGGCCAAGCAGCGGCGACCACACGCTGCGCCATCTCGTCTCTGATTTTTTCCGCCGTTTCGGAAAAGGATTCTCGCCGCATGGAGCCAACTCCGTTCATGCTCTGGGACATGCGAAGTGGTTCAAACAGCGGGGAGATCGACGCGGTCATGGAGACTGTTCGTGGTTGAGCAAATGAACATCCCGGCCAGCATCAAAGCTTGCAGGCATGGAGCCGGCCGGAAAGTTCAGGCTTGCAAAGATTCCGAAGTGCTGAAGAGCGGCGGCGTCGTAGGCGCGCGCGGCTTCAATTGGACACGCAAATGTACCAAGCGACATGTACTTGTAATTGACGGTGATCGCGGCGCGCCAACTAGGCCTCCGCGTTCCATACCCAAGCACCACGCCACGATAGCCGCTGGCGCCTTTCTTTCTGATCATGTTCGCGAGATTCTGCGACTGAGATGCGAGGCGGATATTTTGTCGACGGTTATCAATGCCGTTTCCGTTCGCATGATCCACGACGACGCCGCGAGGTGCCTTCAGGATCAGCCGGTGCATCTGGATAGTTTTGTGGCCTTGCGATCGCGGCAGGGAGTGCAGCGCATAAAACGTGTTGCAATCACGAACAGCGCGCCAAGCCATTTTCGACAGCCACACATAGTCCTCGTCATCGACGAGGGCGATCAGGCCGCGCGTGAGAGGAATCTCACGCATGTCGGCCACCAGATTTCCCAACTGCGCGCGATCCCCTCCCGCGCTGTAGACCGCCGCGAGCATGTACTAGGCCCGACGGCTCTTGGCGGCGCCCCAGGGCGCTCGCGGCGGTTTCCATGTTTCTGGGCGTGCGGGTGAGCAACTACAGGCTCCCCGCGAAGGCCACGGCGGCGCCGGACTTCACGGCGTCCTCGCGGCGGAGCCTCCGGATGTACGGCTCGATCTGGGCGACGTCGCCCTTGCTGAGGCCCGGGTACTTCGCGTGCGCCCAGGCCTGCCGCTCGGAGTTGTGCATCCGATGGACGAGGCGCTGAAACGGCGACATCTCGTATCGGCCGTTGCGCGTCCGGGTGGCGGCCTGCCGCTCCTGCTCCGCCCGCGCGCGCCGGCGCCGGGCAGCGCGATCCTGGCGCTGCTTCCGGGTCAGGTGCTTCACGGTGTTGCGGACCGGCGCGTCGGGGATCGGGATCATCATCGGCGCAGCGAACGGCCGCGCCATCTGCGGCGTCGGCGCGCCGAGCGCAACGGCTGCGGCCGCCGCCAGCGCGAGGCCGAGGGAACGGCTGCCGCCCGTGACCAACACCATCAGGCGGCCTCCACCAGTTCGGTAACCTCGAGCGGGATGCCGCGCTCGCGCGCCGCCTTCAGGACGGCGCCGATCTGGCGTGACGGAATGCAGTTGCGGTCGCGCCAGCCTTGGACGCGCGAGGCATGAGAATGGCCCAGCGCGCGCTGCATTTCGGACAAGCCGCCGAACCGCTTAACGATGTCTTTGACGTCCACCATGGTCCGACGATTTACACTAGCTGCGTAAATTCGTCAACGTGGATAGTGTAAATCGACTTCCACATCATGCGTAAATGACGGACGCGACGGCAAAAAAACCTATTAACGAGAGGGTCTTAGACCTCTTTAAACGCGCGGGCATGAACCCGTCCGAGGCTTCGCGCGCCGCCGGGTACAAGACGCCGTCGGGCGTGCAGCGCTACACCGATCCAACCGCCAAGCCTCTGCATCCCAAAGCGATTCATCGGTTGCTCAAGGCGCTCGTCGGAAAGGGCACGCCGCCGATCACGGCCGATGAGGTCTGGGATCTTTCCGAGATACCCTATGTGGCGCTCAGGCCATACGAGATGGCGGTTGTCGATCTGATCAGGTCGCACCTCGACGGCGCCGAGGACTTCGCAAAGGGTCTTTTGAAGATCGCCGCGCCAGGCGCGCGAGCTCCAGCAACCACGCCTATCAGGGAGCCGGCAGGCAAGACGCCGCCGGTGGTGGTGGCGGTGGCGCCGAAGAGCAAACGCCGTATTACTGGCTGATCCGCGGCAACCAATCCTTCGTACCGGCATTGAGAAGTGAAGGGCGTCCAATAGCCTTGGCGTCTGTGTACAGATTGTTAGGTGGACAATACCTAGCCGCTGGGATTGATATATCGCCGGGTTTCGCAACTATACCGTTTATTTTACCATGTTTTGCCGCAATGTGTTCTTGCGTTGTGCGCAACTATAAACACGCAATTCCAGATCGTCCGCGTAACGACCCGCGCTCAATCTGAACATTACTAAAATGTAAACTATTGCCGCCTAAGTGGATTCCTCAACCACCGCGCCGTATTGCACTGCAATCTCGCCCGCACCACCCCGAATAGTAGATCATGAAGCGTTCCTGCCGGGTCGCCTGAGCTTCGGCCTTACACTTTTTGTGTTGACTGATTTACGCTGTGAATGTAAATATCGTGTTTGTCAGCCCCCGCCGGGCTGGTGCCCGCAGGCAGCGGGCGGATTTCCCCCCGAGACCCGCTGGCGCGACTACCCGTAGCCCCCAAGGCGCCAGCGGAATCGGAGGGAAAAACGAGGGGAGCCACGCCAATGGCACAGATCGGCATCACCACCGACGCAGCGATTCAACTCGCCAGCCAGGACGTCGCCCGGCGCGCGGCTCGCATCGCAGTCGGCCGGCTGACCCTGCCCGACGACCGGATGCGCGCCCAGCTCGGCCGCAACCTGACCGTCCACGCCGCCGAGGTCCGCCAGCGCGCGATCGGCGAGATCGCCGGCGCCGCGGAGCCTAGGCTGCCGCCGCTCACCAGCAAGATGCCGATGTCGGTGCTCGGTATCCTCGGGCGCACCGCGGTGCTCGGCTTCAGCCTGGTCGGCATCGGGCTGGGCGTCGCCGCGGCCGGCATGGCGTTCGCGGGCTAGCTCGTCATGCCGCACAGCCTAAGCCACGACGAAGCCCGCCTCGCAGCGATGCATGAGCTTGAGCGCGAGTACACGGCAACCCCGCCGGGTGGCTGGACGAAGGCCATCGACCGTCGTGCGCGCTGGTACATGCTCTCCAGCGCCGATCAGTGGAAGGCCCATGCGCGGGTCCAGGCGATGGATCTGCGGGTTGCTATGGAGCGCGGGGACGAACGCCGGGCCGCGGATGCGCTCGCCCGCTGCCAGCACGCGGTCGGCCAGTGGCGCATCGAGCGCAAGCCTGCCGCGCAGAGGGCCGCGTGATGCAGATGGTCAAGTCGGAACCGCTAGCTATCGACTTGTTCTGCGGGCTTGGCGGCTGGACCGAAGCCCTGCTTGACCTCGGGTACTTCGTGGTCGGCTTCGACATCGAGCAGCATGTCTATGGCGAGCAACGCTACCCGGCACAACTCGTGATCCAGGACGTGCTCACGCTCGACGGGGCGCAGTTCAAGGATGCCGCGCTGATCGTCGCATCCCCGCCGTGCCAGGAATACAGCTACATGGCGATGCCGTGGTCGATCGCGAAGGCAAAGGCGCGGGCCATCCGGGCTGATGAGACGGGCGCGGAGAAAGCGCGGCTCAACCGGCTGTTCGACGCCTGCTTTCGCATCCAGCGCGAGGCGTGCGCTGCCGCCGGCCGCCATATCCCGCTTGTGGTCGAGAACGTGCGCGGGGCGCAGGAATGGGTCGGCCGCGCGCGGTGGAACTACGGCAGCTTCTACCTGTGGGGCGACGTGCCGGCGCTGATGCCGCCGACGCTCAAGGCCGCCAAGGTGCCGGGTTTCCGCTTCGATGGCAGCGGCAAGAGCTTTCAGACGGCCAGCGTGGAGGGCACCAAGACCAGCGGTCACGCCAATAAGCGCGACGGGCACGGCCATACTCGGCACCTGACGAACCAGGCCGAAAGCGACGGTCTGAAGCGCCCCGGCATCGACCTGTCAGATGTCGGCTTCAACGTCGCCAACGCGCGCTCGTTCGCTCACATGGTCGAGGGCGTCAAGATCAAGCGATCAGAGCAAGACAAGCGCAGCCACATCGGCGTCACGCGCAAGTTCGCCAGCGCGATGATTGCGAAGATACCAACGCCGCTCGCAAAGCACATCGGGGCCACGTACTGGCCAACAGGGAGGGCCCCGTGATGCGCCTTGACCACTTCGGCTCCCCGCTACCCGGGATGATCGAGGACACGCTGCGCGGCCCGCTGGAGCGGATTGCGCCGCCGCTGGGGTTCAGCCTGCTTGCATGGCTGCGCGCCTACGGGTGGCCGACTGCGCTCGTGCTGCTCGTGGCGTGGTGGCTGGTCTGATCACAGAGGTAAATGGAGGGAATGGACGATGGCGAAGACGAAAGCGAAACAGCAGACGCGAGCATCTCTTGGCAGCCAGCCGGGTTCGCTGCCAGTTCCTGATCTTGACGATCCGACAGTTGTGTTCGGCGGCATCGATCACATGCCGGCATACGACACGTTGCCGGAGGAATTTCAGCGCGACTGGCATCGTCGCAGCAACGAGTTCTGCCATGCCGTCTCGATGTGGTTCTACCAGGGCGCGAAGCGCGATGGTGACCGGATGCTGATCGACGGCGTGACGTTTAGGCCGCGCGCCGGCATCGACGGGGACAAGGCTCTGCGAGCGATCCGCGCAGTGCTGGGCTCGTGGGCGCCCAAGCACGAACACAAGATCGCCGCCTGCGGTTACATGCTCTCGCAGTGGTTTCAAGTCGAGCGCATCAGCAACAAGCCCGCCGCCTAGCCCCTCGGTGGTGGCTGGTCTAGCCGCTTTCAAATGGAGGACAGAGACGATGCAGTACATCGTGATTTGCCAGCAGATCGTCGGCGGTGACCGGCAACCGTTCGTGACCGAATACAGCCACGATGGCCGGCGGTTTCCGAGCCGCGATGCAGCGATCAGCCACGGCTTCACACTCGGCCGCTCTGATGACTTCAACATCGGCGTCCTGGATGCCGGGCAACTCGTCAGCTTCGATTGGATGGACAAGAAGGTGGTCGAAAGCGCGCCCGAGCGGTTGCGGCACATTGCCGAACAAATCTACCTGCGCAGCGCCGCCTAGAAACGCCACCAACCACTGGAGGATACATTGCCTTTCGACGGTAAGAACTTCACGGAGACGAAGCCCGACGTGTTCAGCCTGGAAGGGTTGATTGCGTGGCTGGAGAAGCAGCCGGCAGAGACGACGTACAACTGGTTGGACATGCCCTGCAATGGCGGATGTCTAATCCATCGTTATCTGGTCGCGCAGGGGCAGTCGCCGACCAACGACTACGGCCGCTTTGCTGAGTGCGCTGGCGGCCGTGACGCCGACACAAAGGTCGCCATGCGCGAGCCGTATACCTACGGCGCCGCCCTTGAACGCGCCCGCGCCCTGCAGTCCCGCGCCGCCTAGGCCCCCACACGAGAGCGGAGAACGAGAATGACGACGAAGCATACGCCTTGGTTTGTGATCGATCACCCGAACGGCTGGACGATCCAAGATCGCGAGCATGGTGGCGGATCGTGCATTGCTCAACACTATGGCGACGCCAAACTCGGTCGTAAGTACGCAGACCAAATCGTCCGCTGCGTGAACAGCCACGATGCCCTGGTGGCGGCGCTGCAGAAGTGCTCCGCAGCTTTTGCTTCCTGGCAAATGGGGCAAATCCCCGGTCGCCCTGAAGACATTCTCGCGTTGACCAGCGAAGTCCGCGCCGCCCTCACCCAGGCCCAGCCATGACGGCGCGCATCGACGGCCCGGCGGACGGTGGACCCGCGCACCCGTGGACCGAGCGCAACAGCGACGGGACGCATCACCAGTCGCACGAAGGCATGTCCCTGCGCGACTATTTCGCGGCGCAGGCACTGACGGGTTGGCTGGCAAGCTTCGGCCCGGATACGCGTCACCCGGCTACGCGTCACCCGGCTAACTATGACGAGGACAATCCCACCGCAAATTCCGCGAAATTATTGGCGAAGCGCAGCTACGCGCTTGCCGACGCCATGCTCGCAGCGAGGAAGGCCCCATGACCGCCTGGCGCACCGACATGGAGAACGCGCCGCGCGACTGGGGGCGCGAATGTTGAACTGCAGCTCGTGCGGACAGTTTTTCCGTTACGAACCGGGTGTTGCTTGGCAAATGGTCTACAGCGGCTACCCGAGGACTCCTGACCGTGAAATATACCGCTGCAAGCGTTGCGTTGCGGTATTCGGCGAGTTCATTCCGCAGTCGGACATCCGGCCGGAATACTCATGCGGCATCGTTCAGGAGCCCCCGCAATGACCCGCCTCCTGGAGTTCCTGGCGCTCATCTTCGGCGGGTCTGCACTGTGCGCTGTCGTGGGGGTGCTGGCGTCGTGAGTGCTCATGGTCCGGCCCAACACGCCGTCAACCTCGCGGAAGCTCTGCGCGCAGCCAAGGGCTACATGATGAACGCGGCCATCGATCTGGAAACAGGCACGCCGAAGAAAACGACCCTTGCCACGCTCAACGGCGGCATCCGCATGATCGACGAGGCGTTGAAGAAAGCAGGAGCCGCCTGATGTACCCGCCCGAGGCCATCGACTTCGACGGATTGCCGGCGGCAACGCAGGCGCGGATACGAGAGAGGCTTGCGTATCGTGATGGAGCGGCGGCGGGAATGGCCCCGCTAGCAGACGTAGGCCGACAGGTAAGGGACCTAAAATCCCCCAACTGCGTCAAAGCGGCCGTGTCGCTCCATCACCATACGCAACCCGAGGGAGGCGAGTAGAGACATGCCAACATATCGAGCGGAGGTTTTCTATCGAACGAAGCGCGAGAACATTGTCGTCGGCATGGACGTGGAGGCGTTCGATCCAGAAGAGGCAGAGCAGATCGCGCGCGACAAGGTGCTGAAGGGATACCCGGCCCGCAAGCTCGCCGGCTGCAAGATCAGCGCGAACGGCCGCAGCATGATTTCGCTGCCGACAGGCGCGTCGATCCCGTGACATCCCCGGCGCAGACCGAGACGCGGCACGGCAAGCCCTGGACCGAGGAGGAGGACCGCATCCTGCTCACCCGAGGTCCCGTGTACGGCTACGGCGCAGTCGCAGAGCGGTATCTCGGGCGCACCGAAACCGCCGGCCGAAAGCGACTGGCAAAGCTGCAAACCGAATAGGAGATAGCAATGAAAACCATCAGCGAGCCGGGCATCTTCGATATCCCGGCGGAAGACTACCACGCGGATCCATGCCCGGCGCCGTCGCTGTCGAGCTCGATCGCGCGCGCCCTGCTGACGCAATCCCCGGCGCACGCCTGGTGCGCGCATCCGCGGCTCAATCCGAACTTCGAACGCGAGGAGCGCGAGTTGTTCGACCTCGGAAAGACGGCGCATACGTTGATGCTCGGCGACATCCGGAAGTTCGCGGTCCTGGCCTTCGACGACTGGCGCACCAAGGACGCGAAGGCCGCGCGCGACGCCGCCTATGCGGCCGGCAAGACGCCGATCCTGGCCCATAAGATGGTGATGGTCGAGCGCATGATCGACGCCGGTCGGGCGCAGATTGCCGCGCACCGAGAGATACCCGACGCCTTCGACCCGGCGCTCGGCAAACCGGAACAGACGATCGTCTGGCAGGAAAATGGCGTCTGGCTCCGGGTGCGGCTCGACTGGCTGCTGAACAGCCACGCCGTAATCTACGACTTCAAGACGACCGGGCAATCGACGGAACCCGACGCCTGGGGCCGCTACCTGTTCAATGAATCTCTCGACGTTCAGGCGGCCTTGTATCAACGCGGCCTCAGCGCCGTGACCGGCAAGACGGCGCAGTTCCGGTTCGTCGTCATCGAGACCGAACCGCCCTTCGCGATGTGCGCCGTTCAACTCACGCCGGCGGCCATGGATCTGGCGCAGCGCAAGGTCGACCGCGCCATCGCTATCTGGGCGGCCTGTCTGGAATCCGACCGCTTCCCCGGCTACCCGGCGCGCGTCGCACACCTCGATCCGCCGCCGTACATCGAGGCGAAGTGGATGGAGCGCGAAGAGCGCGACCCGCCAACCAAGGAAATGCTTGCCCAGATGCTGCACTGGCAGGCGCCGCACAAGGAGGCCGCAGAATGAACGCGCCAGTCTCGAAGGGACAAGACCTGGTCATCGTCAAGACGCTGACGCCCGCAATCTTTGGCGAGCCCGGCGGCGTTCAAGACATGCTCAGCAAGATCGAGGCCGAGGTCCGGGCCGTCAAAACCGACATCTCGACCGCCGCCGGGCGCGCGGCCATAGCGTCGCTGGCATACAAGGTCGCCCGCTCCAAGACCGCGCTCGACGAGATGGGCAAGGAAGTCGTCGCGGACTGGAAGAAGCGCGCCGGCCTTGTCGACGAGGAGCGGCGCAAGATCCGCGAGCGGCTCGATGCACTCAAGGACGAATGCAGGAAGCCGCTCACCGACTGGGAGAACGCCGAGAAGGCGCGCGTCGATGGGCACGAGGCCGCCCTGAAGCGCCTGTTCGACGCCGCGGTCTTCGTCGCCGGTGATCCCACGGTCGATGAGGTCGACGCCCGGCTGGCCCAACTTGCCATCGACTTCGATCGCGCCTGGGAGGAATTCCAGAAGCGCGCCGAAGAGGCCAAGGGGCTGTCGGCGCGTTCGCTCTCGACGTTGCGCGTCAAGTTAGTCCGCGAGGCGGAAGAACACGCCGAGCTCGATCGGCTCCGCAAGGAGGACGAAGCTCGGAAGCAGCGGGAGCGCGACGAGGCCATCGCGCGCGAGGCCGCCGAGAAGGCCCGGCGCGAGACCGAAGAGCGGGCCCGGCAGGAGGCTGAGGCCGCGGCCGCCAAGGCGCGTGAAGAGCAGGACCGCGTCGAGCGCGAGAAGCGCCAGGCCGAGGAAGCGGCGCGTAAAGCCGAGGCCGACCGCGTCGAATCCGAACGCCGGCGCCAGGAAGCCGAGGCCCGCGCCCAGAAGGCCGAGCAGGATCGCATCGCATCCGAAGCCAAGGCCAAGGCGGACGCCGAAGCTGCAGCACAGCGCGCCGCCGACGAGAAGGCTGCCGCCGAGCGACAGGCCCAGGTCGACCGGCAAGTCGCTGCCAAGCGCGCCGAGCAGGAGAAGCAGGCGGCCATCGAGGCGGAGCGCAAGCGTGTTGCCGATGAGCAGGCCAAGGAAGCCGCCGAGGCCGTCAAGCGCGAGGCCAACAAGGCGCACCAGAAGAAAATCAACAATGAGGCCAAGGCCGCGCTTGTCGCCGCGGGCCTCAGTGAGTCCGCCGCGGTCAGCGCCATCACGGCGATCGCGAAGGGCGAAGTTCCGCACATCCGCATCAGCTACTAGGAGAGCGACAATGACTATCTCGTTTCGCCCCGCCGTCCGCGAGAACGTCGGCCTATTGATCGGCCTGGCCGGCGGCACAGGGTCTGGCAAGACTTTCAGCGCCATGCGGCTCGCCCAGGGCATCGCGGGAGACAAGCCCTTCGCGCTGATCGACACCGAGGCGCGGCGCGGCCTGCACTATGCCGACCGCTTCAAGTTCGACCACGCCGAGCTCAATCCGCCGTTTCGTCCGGCGGCGTACACCGAGGCAATCCTTGCTGCCGAGAAAGCGGGCTACCCGGTGATCGTGATCGACTCTTTCAGCCACGAACACGCCGGCGAGGGTGGCCTGCTCGACTGGCACGAGGAAGAGCTGAACCGAATGGCTGGCGACGACTGGAAGCGCCGCGAGGCTGTCAAGATGGCGGCCTGGATCAAGCCGAAGACGCAGCACAAGGCCATGGTGCAGCGCCTGCTCCAGGTTCGATGCCACCTGATCTTCTGCTTCCGCGCCGAGGAGAAGGTCGAAATGATCCGCGAGGACGGCAAGACGAAGATCGTGCCGAAGAAGTCGCGCATCGGGCTCGATGGCTGGATCCCGATCTGCGAGAAGAACCTGCCGTTCGAGCTGACCTGTTCCTTCCTGCTCACCGCCGACAAGCCAGGCGTGCCGCAGCCTATCAAGCTGCAGGAGCAGCATCGCGACCTGTTCCCGGCGGGCGAGCCGATTACCGAGGCGGCGGGGCAGCGGCTTGCGACCTGGGCGCGCGGCGGTTCGGTCGCCAAGCCCGCGGCGCCGACGACGACCGGCAAGACCACCCTCGATCGCGCGCGCGAGAACGCGGCACACGGTGTCGAGGCATACAAGACGTTCTTCGGCTCGCTCACCAACGACGAGCGCAAGCAGATCGCCGGCCACCACGACCAACTGAAGGCCGATGCGGCGGCGGTCGACGCGGCAGCCGAGGCAGCATGATCCAGTCCGTCGCCGCGTGGCCCCCGGCCCAGGTAGTAGGCGCGCTGTTCTTCGTGCCCTGCCTTGCGGTGGCGGTGGTGTGGTTCGTGCTGGCGCTGTGCCGGCGGGAAGTGTGGAAGGGGAGGAAGTGAGCATGGCTGATCGGTTTGATGAGATTGCGCGGGTGGTTCTTGGCCTTTCGGTAAAACCGTGCTGCGGCTGCATAGAACAGTGTGATGGCGTCTGGATGCAACGATGTGACTGCCAAAATTCTGGCGATTTGGCTATGGCAGAATCGTGGGTTACGGACGCAAACAACCATCCTCGCGTCGCCACCGCCCTGCGCGAACTCGCAGCCGCCGAGCGCGAGGCTGCGGCCAAGATCGCTGACGACTACCACGAATGGACCTACTGGGGGCAGTACGACAACGCCAGCGCCGCCGAAGCCGCCGCCGGGGAAATCGCCGCAGCGATCCGCCTGGGTCGTCCCCTCACGACTGACGAGATCAGCAAGCTCGACACTATCGGCAAGACCCCGCTGACCGGCAAGAAGCTGCGCGAGTACCAGAACGGCCATAAGGCTGGCGCGGCTGACATGCGGGAGCGGGTGGCGAAGCAGGCTGCCGGTCAATGCGTCGCGGTCAACTATCTGCCGCATAACACATCGGCCAACGAATTGGCTTCGTGGCTAACGGAGCGCGATTTCAAACTTGCCGCCGCCATCCGCAGCCTCCCGCTTACCACCCCGAAGGAGACCTAACCATGGCTAGCAACGGTGGACCCGCTTTCCCTTTCCCCCACACGTCGAATTTGCAGCCCGGCATGTCCCTGCGCGACTACTTCGCGGGGCAGGCCATGATCGGGCTGATGACAAACCACGAAGCGCTCAAAAAAGGAACTGACTGGGTTGTCGCGCATGCATTTATTGCAGCCGACGCCATGCTTGCCGCCAGAAAGGAGACCTAACCATGGACCCCCTCATCTCCGGCCCCGACCACCCGCGCTAGACCGATACGCAGTTCCTCGCGCTCGCGCAACACAAACAGGAGGCAGACATGACTTACGATAACTCCGCAGCCAAAGCCAAGTTCCGTAATGTAGATGCATTAGCAGATAGGTTCTTGGCATGGCCACTGCCGGAAAGCGTGCGCAGCGATTTGTGCGTCACCCAGGCTACGCCGTATAGCCGCAGCGGAACCAACCTGCTGACTGCGGACGAAGCGCGTCAAATGATCGAGTATTTGCTTGCCGATGACGGCGCTTTCGACAAATCCACCATCCCCGAAGGCTACATACTCGTCCCCATCGTTCTCCCGCCGGGCATCGTCACCCAGGCAACGCCGGCCGTCGAGGTTCTCGACAAGCCGGGGAACATGGTCGAGCGCTGCTGGCGGCTGCTCATCTCCGCGCTCCAGGCGAAGGGGTACTGAGGATGGATGCGAGCATAACCAGGAAGCAGCAGCTTCTCAACGAACACCCGTTGCCCCGCAACAACCCGTCGGGCCTCTGGTGCATTTCCTGCCGCCGCTGCGGCACGGCGCACTGCTCTGACCCCGTCAATTGCGGCGGGATGATCCCGCTGGCCGAAGCGACGGAAAAAGTAACGGCCATCCGTGCTAAAATCGAGGCCACGCTATAACCGCACGAAAGGAACCCTAACCATGTTCGTCCTCCCCTACACGATCCCCTCCACCGGCCTGTGCGTCGCCGCCATCATCGCGGGGGCGTTCGCATGGCCGTATCTGCCGGACATCCTGCCGCTGGTGGGCTACGCGGTCTGCGCGCTGGCGGGACTGTGGCTGGCAGCCGCGTTCGGTGCGGCCACCGTTGGTCCAATGCTCATGGCCTGGCGTCGCCGGAAGGATCGGCTGCGCTGGGCGCGGGAGGCGATGTGATGGACGAAATCGAACAGTGGCTTGAGTGGCGCAAAGCTGAGCGGCGCAAGCACCGTACCATGACCATGGGCGAGTACGCGGCTTGGTGCCAGGGCGGTGACAGCATCTCTCATCCATCCGACGCCAATGCATTTCCCGGCGGCATTACTCTCGTCCTGAACACTCCAGCGATCATCGGAAAGACCTCGCCATGACCGCCCCGATGACCCCGCGCGACCCGTTCACGGACGAGGATGTGCGAAAGGCGAAGGACGCATATAATTATGCGACCCGAAGTGTCCTCTTCACACATACCGATGGCATTAAAGCCGCCCTCCTCGCCGGCACCGAGCGGCTGCGGGCGCAGGGCACCTGGAACGAGGCCATCGAGGCGGCGGCGAAGGTATCCCAGAATAGTGGGTTTGTTTCTTCCCACAGAATTGCTCGCGCCATCCGCGCCCTCAAACGACCGGAGGCACCATGACCGCCGACACCCTCGAACAGCAACGCCTTCGCTGGCGCATCAACAACGGCCCGGCGACCAAGCGCGACATCGACCGCGCCCGTGAGCTTGGCCTGCGCGGCATCCGGCAGGACCGCAAGACCGGCCGCCACTGGGACGATGGAACCCGCACCCGTGGGGACTGGGAGAAAGACAGGGGTGAGTCATGACCGCCGACACGCCCGCGAGGGTGAGCGACGAGCAGTTGCAGAACTTTGTTGCTGACTGTCCAAGCGAATGCTACGGGCGGTGCGTAGCTTGCCCCTACGACGTGAAGGCCGATTTAATCGACTCCCGCGCCCTCACCCAGGCCCAGGCCGAGCGGATCGCCGCGCTGGAGGCGGAGGTGGCGCGGATAAGTGCAAAGGCCGATGCCGAAATGCTGCGGGTGAAAGCCTGCGAGCATATCGCCTTGGGCGAAGGGCCGTGGCAGACTCTTCGCAATGAGTGCCCTAGCACAGCGGCGGTCGCTGGATTGCGTGACGCATACGAAACCACCAAGTCCTCCCTCGCCGAGACGCGCGCGAAGGTGGAGGGGCTTCGCAATCCAAGCGATGAAGTTGTGGATGACGCACTGCGACAGTGGTACGGACGAGGAGACTGGAAAAGCTTCTACTTCCCGCCAAGATCACGACCGACTGGCGGTGATTTGCATCCGTGGGACGACACGGTTGTCGCGGTCCGGTTTAACAGAATGCATCGAGTGCTTGCCGCCGCCCTCTCCGCGCTGCCCGAGGCGAAGCCGGCCGCACAGGCGGAGGCGCAAGAGCCGGTGAACGAGGCTCTAGGCGTCGATTGGAACGGGAGGCTGATGCCATGACGACCTACCCCGCCGACGCGATCGAGGATGCGAAGAAAGCGTTCGACCAAGCCCATGCGGATATTCACTCCTACACCTATGGCAACAAGCACGTCATCCGCGACCACTCGCTAGGCCATGGCCCACAAGATCGCGTTTGGGAAGGCCCGGCTGGCACTCTTGAGCAATCCGAAGAATGTACACAGGTGCTCAACAACCTGCGCTGGTCCCGCGCCCTCGCCGCCTTCGACGCCGCGATGCTGGTGCACGGGTGGAAGCGGGTGCGCGTGTACACGCAAGCTGATTTGGATGCCGCTGAACGCGAGGCCGAACACTTGCTGGCAGTATTCGAGACCGACGCAACGCCGGAGGTGAAGCCGTGACCGTAATACTAATGTTCGTCTATCTCGTAGGGTACAGCGCCCCGCCAACGATTTCGCTGCACCCAAACTTGGCGATCTGCAAAGAGCAGGCAGAAGCTATGGAGAGGCGAGATACTAAATATCGAGTTGTGTGCATGGCTGCGGAGATGAAGCCATGACGGACCCCGAGGTCGAGGCGGTCGCGCGGGCGGAACATCCGCTGGACGGCTGCGTGTGTGGCGACTATCGGCGCGATCATCCGAACAACGGGCCGTGCAATTTCAACGTCTACAAGTCCGACATGACGCACGGTTTCAAGGATTGCCACAAGTTTGAACTGGACCGCCCGCATGTCCCGGCCCTGGACGACGCCAGGCGGAAGGAGACGAAGTAGCGTGACCGAGCGGCGCCCTCTCACATCCCGTCGCATCATGTTTCAGCATATTCGACGTGCGTCGAGAATGATGCGATGACGGCGCCGCGGATCAAGCCTGCCGACATGCCGGACTGGCCGGCGATGCTCGGCGTGGATCTGGCCGCGGCCTATGTCGGCATGGCGCCGACCACGTTCCTTGCCGGCGTTTCACGGGAAATCTATCCCCAGCCCGTGGGGATACTTGGCCGGAAGCTTTGGCACCTCAAGGCATTGCAGGAGGCCGTTGACCGGCTCGCGAACCCGGACGGTACGATGTCGCGCGCCGAGGCCTTCCGAGCCATCGGCATCGACGCCGGGGGCGGGAATGGCAAGGGTCAGAAGCATGCGCTACGTCACCGAGCGGAGTAACGCCGGCGGCGGTGTCCGGCGCTATTGGCAGCGCCGCGGCTTCCCGCTGGTGCGCCTGCCCGACGACGACGAGGCGATGACCGCCGCGCTCGCCAGGCTCAACCAGGCGGCCGACCAGCAGGGCAAGCCGGCGCCGGAACCGCGCGTCATCCACGGCACGATGTCGTGGTGCATCAACGACTATCGTGCAGGCGAGCGCTGGCAGCGCCTGTCGAAATCGAGCAAGGTTTCGTATGGGGTCTATCTCCGCGCGTTGGAGAAGAAGTGGCCGCGGCTCCGCATGGCGCACCTCGACCGCGCGCTCGCCAAGGCCTGGCTCGGCAGCATCAAGGGCACCGCCTCGAAGAACCTGGCGCGCGCCGTCCTGCACTTGCTCTATGAGCATGCGATCGAGGAGGAGGTAATCGAGCGCAACCCGATCCGGTCGCTGAAGCTTCCGCGCTCCAAGGCGCGCGAGGTCTACGTCACCCCCGAGCAATGGACGAAGCTGCTGGCGACCGCGGCCGAAGCCAAGGCGCCGGCCTGGTTCGTGCCAATGATCTCGCTGATGCTCTACACCGCGCAGCGCGTGCGCGACGCCCTGATGCTGCAGTGGCCGAAGGCCGGCGAGATCAAGGTGCGGCAAAAGAAGACCAAGGCCCTGGTGGCGATGCCGGTGCACCAGCGCCTGACCGCAGAGATCGCCAAGCTGCCCAAGCTGGGCGTGACGATCCTGAGGACCGAGGCGAACCGGCCGATCACCTACGCCCGCGCCAGCGCGCTATGGCGCGAGGTCCGCGGCAAGGCCGGGCTGCCCCACCTCTGGATGCGCGACTTCCGCCGCACCTCCGTCGTGCTCATGGCCGAGGCCGGCTGCTCGATCCCGCAGATCGCCTCGATCACCGGGCACACCATCGCCTCGGTGCACAAGATCATCGAGGCCTACTGGGTCGCGACCAAGCCCCAGGCCGAGGCCGCAATCAAGCTGTGGGAGGAGTACGTTCCGGGCACGGAGTCTAACGCACCGGGTAGAACGCGGGGCCAAATCGGCTAACGTCGATAGGAAAATCAATGAGTTACGGACCATTAATCTTAAGCGCTTCTTTCAGCAATTCCTTGGCGGATCAACGGGCCGTTAGACTTTTTTGCTGCCCGGAATCCCAGGAAAACCCGCAGTCGCGGCGGCCGAGTCTAACGCGCCGCGGCGCCCCGCCCTGCCCGCACCTTCCACCATCGGTCGCGGCATGGACTCGTTAACGGTTCAACGGTAGGCTTGAAACAGGGAGAACCATCATGTGGTACGTTTTGACGTTCGTGGTTGGAGTCGTGGTCGGCGTCGCCGGCACGCTTGCCATCTTTACGCGGGGGCAGGCTGGGCCGGGCTGGCACCCGCCGGCGCGGAATTAGGTGGCCGGGATGGACCATGCCTATCGCGTCGTCGGCGACGTCTCGGTCGAGGCCGGCCGCGGCGCCGGCCAGCTCGGCTGGTATAGGTTCTTCGCCCCCATGGTCGCCGGCAAGTCGGTGATCGACATCGGCTGCGGCCTAGGCGCCGGGCTGGAGATCCTGCGCGGCACGGCGTCGGACGCCACCGGCCAGGACCTGGACGAACGCCTGGCCAAGCCCGGGGTGTTCATCGGCCCGGTCACGGACATCCCCAGCAAGAGCCGGGACTACGTGACCTGCGTCGACGTGGTCGAACATGTCCAGCACGACCGCGGCTTCATGCTCGAGCTGGCGCGCATCGCCAGGATCGGCGTGCTGGCATCGACGCCGCTGTCGATCCTCGGCCGGGCGAAGTGGGAGTATCACATCCGCGAGTATCGCTTCGACGAGTTCGTCGACCTGACCGCAGGCATCGGGCAATGCCAGTTCTTCAAGGGCGACCCGTCGGGCGAGACGGTCTACCCGATCGCCAGCGTCGCCGGCTTCTCGCGCTTCCACCGGCTGCTCAACAACCCGTTGACCCAGCTACCGGCGCGCATCGCGCAGAAGGCCGTACCGCCTGCCTGGCGCAACCATGGGCACCAGGCCGTCGCGATTTCGCTGTCCTGAAACGACAAAAAGCCCGGAGCCTGAGCCCCGGGCGTGTGGTAGGATGCGGGTATGGATCGACGTGAGTTCATCTTTGCTTCGGCGGCAACGGCGCTGTGTGCCGCTGCGACTATCGATATGACAGCAGCGCCGATTTTCTCCGGCAACATTAGTGCGACGCTGTGGCCTCCCCTTGACGATGCGCTGCCGGGTTGCTTGAAGGCCTACGGTTGGGAAGGCCAGATAAAACCGTACGAAGTGTGCGTGCGCAGAGCGCACATTGAGCTTACCGACGCCGAACTACGAGACATCAGAAACCCGGAGATGGCGGCCGCATGGGACCGCCGGATTCGTGAAGCGCTGGCTCAGTCCGAGCCCAGATTGCTGTTTTTGAACTCGACGCCCATCATCTAGGCCGCCCGAACTAAGATCCGGCGGGGCGCAGCCTTACAGCCAGCGCCACCACCCCGGCACGATAGGCACCGGCACCGGCTCGAACTTCGGCCGCTCGACCGGCTTTGGATCCGGTTCCTTCCCGACGTCCGGGATCGGACCCCCGCAGGCCGCGAGTGTCAGCACCAGGGCGAGCGCCGCGGCGCGCGTCATTCCGGCTTCACCAGCTTGCCGACCTCGCGCAGCCGGAACCGGCAATTCTCGCCGCTCGTCGCAACGTCGGTCGCGTATCCCATGGCGATGCCGATATCTTTCTCGGCGCCGTCAGGGACGGGTGGCTGGTCGGGGCAGTGCAGGAGCCCGGCCGGGATTGGCTGGGGCACTCGCTCGATCCGGACGATCTGCTTCGGCGGGGGCGCCGCGCATGAAGCCAAGCCAATCGACGACAGCATCAGGCACAGCGGGGCAAGCAGCCGCGTGCTCGACGATCTTTTCCTTGACGACACGGACCCTCTCCTTCTGCCGCGCGATGCGGTCACGGTCGGCGGTGATCGCGGCGATCGCTCGGGCGCTGTCGAGTCGGAGTTGCGTCAACGCGGCTTCGTTGCCGGCGTTCTCGGTCTGGCACTGATCGAGCTGGGGCTGCAGGACGGCGATCTTCGTTTCCTGCCGGGCGATGGTCAGCTTCAGGCCCATGACCCACAGCGCGATCGCCATCAGCCCGATCAGCATGACGACCCACTTTTTCCAGCCGCCGAAGACGGCGCCGACCAGCGTCCCGGCCGCGCCGATCGCCGGCATGGCCAGGCCGGCGCTGGACACTATCCAGGGCACGGCATAGCTGAGCAGGAGGTCGATCATGATCCGGCCTTTCGGATGGCGTGGCGGCGGATCGCCGGCGCGTAGCCCAGGGTCTCGCGGGAATGCACGGGCCCGGTGATCTGCGGCAGGCACGCCATGATCGGCGCGTAGAGCAGCGGCCCGCCGCAGGCCCGCTGGGCGTTCAGGATGTGGCCGATGCCTGCGTTGTAGGAGGCCATGGCGAGATCGTGCCGGTCGACCTCGGGCCGCGGGCTCGACCAGGACCGGCGGAGGCGCGCCATGTAGTAGCAGCCGCGCTCGATGGATTCGTCGGCATCGGTTCGGCTCGCCGTGCCGCGCGCCATGGATGCCATCATGTCGTCCCAGGTGCCGGGCATGAACTGCGCCAGGCCGACGGCGCCGGCCGGCGACCGGGCGTCCGGATCCATGCGCGATTCCTGAAACAACTGGCCCCACCAGAGATGCCAGTCCGGCGCGCAGCCGTAGCGCGTCACTGCCGCCTTGATCTGCCGGTCGTAAGTCGACGGCAGGCTCGAGGGTGCGCCCTTGCGAATGGTCGGCGGCACCACGGCGGCGATCGGCGGGACGGCTGGCGCCGGCGCCACCGCGCGCGGCGGCGGTTCCTTGGGGAGGTCGGGCGGCGCGTTGCAGGCGGCCAGGGCCAGCGCCAGCACCAGGATGCCGGCGCGGCGCATCAGGAGGCGACGACCCAGCCGACCGCCAGCATGGTCGCGGCATAGCGCAGCCCGTAGTAGAGCCCGGCGGCCAGCGGGTTCGACTTGATGAGCGGCAGGATGTCGTCCTTGAAATTGAGCCCGCTCCGCATGTCGAGCCACTTCAGGAAGATGAAGGCGCCGTAGCCGCCCAAGGTCAGCATCGTCAGCCGGCGGATCATGCCGAACAGCGTGACGAAGTCCGCCATGCTGACCAGCAGGATCAGGATCAGCAGCGAGCCGACGATCAGGGTATGCGTCGGCCAGCCCTTCAGGCGTTCGGTGAGGTGCGCGAGCATCGTGGCCTCCTAGGGCTGCTTGGGTTGGATCGAGTCGCCGGCTTCCTCGACGGCCGAGGGCGTCCGGAACAGGTCGGCGAGCGTGTAGCCGCCGCAGATCGCGGCACAGCCCTGCAGCGGGATCGCCAGGGCCAGGATCAGCAGGAAGCGCATCAGATGTCCTTTCCGGTCGTCGGCCGTGGTTCCCAGGATTCACCATTGGCGATCATGCAGGTCTGGCCGGTTGGCATTGAAAGCAGGAGGGTCCAGGAGCCGCTCGGGCTGACCAGCAGTTCCATCACGGAACCGTTGCCAACGACGCCCAGGCCAGCGGGGCGTTCGGCGTAGGTCTCGCGGAGCTGGTTCAGCAGCGCGTGGCGCTCGCCGCAGGCCGTCTGCTGGGCCTGGATCGGCTCGGCGCGCGCGACGCAGGACCACAGCAGGGCCCCACCCAGCGCGATGCCCAGCCCGAGATAGGCGTGGCGGCCGGTCATGGCTTCGGCTTCAGCGAGCTTTCGATGCGCGTCATGGTTTCGCGCATCGCTTTGAGCTGCTCGTCGATCCGGACCCCCAGCTTTTCGGCGTCGAGCTGTCGGGCCTCGATGGAGACGAGCTTGATCTGAGTCGCGGTGTCGGCCTTCTGCACGGTGTCGACCCGGTACTCGACCCCGGATGCCCACCAGCCCAGCGCGAAGGTCTGCGCGACGATGCCGATCAGCAGCGCGATTGGCACCTTGCGGTCGACGTGCCAGTGACGGTCGTCCGTCGATTCGCGTCGCCGTTGGGTTGGGGGTAGCGTCTTGGCAGCCCTTGGCATGGTCTCTCCATGTCGGGGGTTAGGGGCGGCCGGGTGTGTCAGCATCCGGTCGCTCCGCAGGTCGCCTGTCGGCGAAGGGTTAACTGTGTCGAGGTCGTGCCGGTTCACGCGCCGCCCGGCGATGTGCCGGTGCCTCGTCGCGGCGCCAGCGCGTGCGGGGTGGCGCTTCTTCCTCGGGCTCTGGTAGTGGCGGTGGCACGTAGGGCACGCCGCTCTGGAACCAGGTCCGCGCGAAGTATGCCCCACCGAAATATGCCGACCCGAACATGCTAGGGGTTCAGCGTGATCGCGGTGCGGTTGCCGTCGGAGTCCGTCGTCGACGTGATGACGTCGGCGGTGTTCGCGATGTTCCGGAATACCGGCGCGTTCTCGTCCATTCCCGAGACCCGCCCGGCGAGCGCCGAGGCGATGATGTTGACGATCTGGGCGAAGGTGTAGCTGCCCATGCCGGTGCCCATGCCGCGATTGAAGACGGCTTCGGCGATCTCGTCGGGGGAGTTGCCGCTGCCGCCGCTTCCTGTCGGCGCGTTGGCGAGTGCTCCGACCGTGAACCTGTAGGCGCCCGGCGAACTGCCATTGGCCTGCAGCATGGTGTCGGCCTTGTTCGTCACGGCGACGATGAGGTCAACCACGGTGTCGATGATGTCGATCTTGGCGTCCGAGGACGCGATGGCCGCGAGCAGCGACGCAACCGAGGCGTTGGAGAGATGGTAGGTCGTCGGCGAGTTGCCGTCGCTGACCAGCATGGTGTCGACGCGGTCGGTCGTGAGCTTGATGTCGTCGATCAGGCTGAGATTCGCTGCGCCGGCTTCGAGATCGGTGACCGTCGTCGCGCTGACCGGCACGGCGCCGAAGCCCCAGATCCGGATGACCGACGTGCTGTCCGGGTTCGTCGCCCAGGTGTCGACCGTCAGGACGCCGGCATTGTTCATGTCGCGGATGACGCGCGACTGGCCGCGCCCGGTGCCGGCCACGATGTCGAGGCGGCATCCGTTCAGGATGTCGGCGGTCGTGATGACCTGGCCGATGGTCGGCGTCGCGTTGCTCGGCACGGTGACCGTCGTCGCGGCGCCGGCGGAGGCCTTCATCTGGTGGATGACGCCCGGCGGATAGGTCCGGATGTTGATGGCGGTGTCGACCACGGCCTTGGTCGCGCTGTCGACCACCTGCAGCAGGAGCTCGTTCGCCTCCATCTCGGTGGCGCTGAAGGTGAAATCCCAGCCCGCCGCGCCGGTGCCACCCAGCGCAGCCGGCAGGGTGCCCACATTGGCGAAGTTTCCGCCGTCCTTGCTGATCTTCACGTCGCCGGTCGCGGGCGTCCAGTCGCCGGTGACGGCAAAGTCGGTGCTGCCCGCCTTCAGGACCGGGATGCGGATTTTCGCCGCCAGGCCATAGTCGCGATAGAACTCCATGACCGCTCTCCTTTAGGCCGGCAGCGCCGGCAGTGACAGACCGGGAAACCAAAGGCGCTTGGGCCTTGGGACGAACAGGCCGGCGGCGCTGCGCGCCATGCCGCGACCGATGCCCGGCACAAGGCCCGGCGCCATGCCGCGCCCGGCGCCGACCGGGGAACCGCCACCGCCACCGTAGTCGAGCGTCGGGTGGGTGCCCTGGGCCGGGGTGCCGTTCGCGGTCAGGACGATGGAGTTGATGACGTCGGTTTCGTTCGGGCCGGTGTCGCCGAAGAAGTCCCAATGTGCCCGCTCGCCGTTGCGGCTGCCATACGCACCGGCGGGCCACACGACCTGGCCGGAAATGCCCGAGGCGAAGTCGGCGATCTCGCCGCTCGTGGCGGCAGCGGGCACAAGCCCAACGTCGGCCACCTCGCCGTCGATATAGCCGGCATAGCTGCCGCTGTTCCACAGGGCTCCGACGTGGAAGCGGTTCACGGCGGGCAACGCGAGGTTCGTCGTGTCCGTCGTTCCGGCGGTGCTGTTGACGTAGATCGTGCGCGACGTGGCGCTGGCGAACACCGCTGCGCCGGCAAACCAGGTATCGGCGGCGACGCTCGCCATGGTGCGCTCGCTGCTCGCGCCGGAACCGTCTTCTTGGCGCGCATCAAGCGTGTCTTGCGAGGACTGCCCTCGATATCGAATGACGGCGAAGCTGTCGAAGTCCAGCATCGGCCCCATGAACGTCGGGAACCCCGTCGTCGGCTTCGATCCCGTGAACTTGAAGTAGCCGTAGAGCGTGAACGGGAACGCCGTGACGATCCCCGTCGCCGTGTTGTCGTAGCGGTGGCTGCTGGCAGAGACGAGGACTCGGGACATCTATGCCGCCTCCTTGCAGATATCGAAGCTCATGCAGTGCTTGGCGATCTCGACCGTCGCGGTGTACTCGGTCGCCACGCCGGCGGCGTTCTTGAGCGCGTCGTTGACGACCTCCAGCTCGGCGTCCATCCCGCCGAGCGACCAGGAGAGCCAGTAGGCCCCCTCCATGGCCTCGACCGGGATCAGGTCGGAGAGGTCGGTGTTGCAGAAGCCGAAGCTGCGCTCGGCCGCGCGCTTGATCGACCAGCGCACGCCCGTCGCGGTGGCGTCGGTGATGTCGATCACGCCGGAACCGGGCGTGTTCTCCAGCTTGAAGGTGGCCACGTCCCCGGCCATGCTCAGGTCGCGAATGCGCTTGGTGTTGCCGAAGCCGATCGCGCTGTCGATCGTCGGCGTGGCGCTGGCCCGCAGCGCCGTGAAGTAGTCGCCATTGGCCACCTGGACGCCGTCGTCCGGGCGGTCGGGCGAGACCGGCACGGTGATCGTATTGTCCGTGGCGTTGATGGTCATCGACCCGAAGGCCAGCGTCCCATTGTCGCCGAAGGCATCCCACTGCCCGGCCGGCGCCTCGAACAGATCGGAGTTGGCCGTGTCCGGGTGCGCGCCGGCATAGGTCGCGAAGCTCGGGTAGTAGTGCCCCATGCGCGTCGGCCCTGGCGTGCCGTTCGCCGTGCCGCCGTTCCCGCCCAGCGCCAGGCCGTAGGGCTTCATCGCCTCCAGCACGGTTTCCATCCGGCCGGTGTAGCCGTGCAGCAAGGTGACGACGGGCATGAAGTACGGCGAGTATTGCCAGTTCGACAGGGTCACGTCGCGGTGCAGCGGCAGGATGCCCATTTCCAGCATGTTCGGCGAATGCGAGGCCGCCCGGATGAGCACGTCCGTCGCCACGGCGTCCTGCTGCGCCTCGTCGGCGTCGAGATGCGCCCGCTCGCCGTTGTTCCCGCTGATCACCGCTTCGGGCCACATGATGGCGGCCGCCATGAGCGCCCGCAGCGACCAGGCGCAGCCGCGCCAATTCGCGGCGTGATTGGCCCACACGCCGTTTATATGGACGTTGCCGTTCCAGGTCGGCGAGCGGTCGTGGGGCAACGACCATGCCGCTTGGCCGATCCACCAGGACATGGCGATGTCCTCGAAGATCGTCTCGGGGTCGTGCAGCCAGGCGATGAAGTAGTCCGGCGCCGGCGGATGGTTGAGGTCCGTCGCGATCCCGCTGTTCGTGTCCTCGTAGTAGTTGCCGCTGTCGTGGCCGGTCGGCGCGACCATGCCAGATCGGAAGCCGGTGTTCTGTATGGCCCAGGAGAAATCGTAGCCGAACCCGGTGCCCAGGCCAGCATAGGTGGCGGCCTCGGTGCGGATGTCGGGCACGCGGAAGGTGGTCGTGCCGCGATAGTTCCACGGCGCGTAGGCCAGGTTCAGCGCATTGCAGCGCAGCGCGCCCAACGCCGCTTCGCTGGGCTGCATGATCGCCGCCCAACCCAGGGAAGAGATCAGGCCAATCTCGGCGCGGTCGCCGCCGGCGCTCCAGCCCCGCGCGCCCATCGGCATCGAAATCGGCGCGTGCGCGGGGTGCAGGACCACGCTCGTCCCGGCGACGACGGTGCCCTGCAACAGCTTGTTTGTTCCCGCCACCGCATCGGCGCGCGTCGGGTACATCCACCGCTTGCCGCTTCCCGTGTCGGCTCCAAGGTAAACGACGCTCTCCTCGGTGAAGGTGAACGAGCCATCGGACGGATATACCGTCGCTTTCAGCCGGCAGGCGTTGCCGCCGGCATCGGCGTCCGACAACCACACCACGTTGGAGACCGTCACCTTGCCCTTGTCGCCGCCAGAGGTCGGTATCGACTGCGCCTCTGCGACGGACGCCGCGGTGACGAGCGCCGTGCCGCTGTCGTTGAACTTATGCGCCAGGTTCGGCGGCAGGCGGCGCAGCGTGCGCGACGACCAATCGGCGAAGGGCAGCACGTTGCGGAACGGCGAGTGCTTGGCCGCGTCGGTGCAGAACGGCCGGCCGTTCGAGCGCGAGATCGGAACCTTGGAGTAGTAGGGGATATACATCCCGGTGTGTGTGCCGCCGGCCACGGTAGAGCCGTTGACCTTGACCGCCACGTCGCAGCGCCGCACATCAGGGTCGCCGTTCGCGATGTCGCCCATGAACAGCGTGGCGTAGAACCGGGTGAAGGCCAGCGCGCCGCTGATCTGCACGGCCGTCCACTCGAAGATGCAATGCAGGCCCGCTGCGTGCGCCGCTCCGCCCGTCGTGTCCTTGGCGATGGCGCGCGTGCGCCCGCGAATGAACACCGGACCCCGATCGAGAACGGTCGTGGCCGGTTCGCCGGCTTCGATATAGTCGGCCAACACGCATCGAAAGACGCCAGAGCCATCGGCGTTGCCGCCGTAGTCCGTAACGTTCGTCAGGTCGACGGTGATGTTCTGCGCGCCGATGTCTGCAAGCGAGATCGCCGAGGTGGTCGACCGTGTGCCCGCGCGCTTGTAGACATCGACCAGGCTCTCGCCATTGACCGCCGTGCCGGCCGGCACCAGGAACGACACCGTGCCGATGCTCATGTATCCGCTGGGATAAGCCCTGGTCTGCCGCACCTGGGTCGTGAACTCGGTGCTGGCCAGCTTCACGACAAGGTCGTCGGTGGATTCCACGACGTTGTCGCGGAACTGCACGACCAACTTATGCTCGATGGTCTGGTTGAACGTCGCGCCGCTGTCGTTCATGACGATGCGGTTGCTGTCGACTAGCGTGTCGTCGCCGGAATCAGGCGGAGAACTTCCCCCGCCGCCGCCTACAGCATTGCAGCCACCAAACACGAAATCGCAAAGCGACCGCGGACGATATCCGATCTTGTCGAGAGCGACCGGATAGAGCATCAGCCGTGCTTCCGCGCGATGTTGCCGCGCAATGCCTTGCGATCATCGAGCCAGGCGGCGGTCGCCTCGGGCAGATCACACTTCGACAACACGCCCTTATCCATCAGGGCGTCGAGGACGTCCTCGAGCTTGCGTGCCGCGCGGGCATCGCTCGCCGCCAGCACGGCCTCGGCAGGCGGAGGCTCTTGCGCCGGCTCGGCCCCGAACATCTTGCCATCGAAGCGCATCCGCTGGCGCACCGCCGCGCCGCCGACCGTGACGCCGGTGCACTCGACGAACTGCGCGGCCAGGTCGGGGTGATAGCGTTCGACGAGTTCGGCCCTGTTCGGCAGGTCTACGGTCTCGACGACAATGCCATCGACGACGCGCGCGTATCGCTTCATGCCTGCGCTCCTAGACGTAGTAGAGGATGACTTCGCCGCGGGCCCCGGCGCCGGATACAGCCGCTGCGGTGTGGTTCCCCGCAGCGCCACCGCCACCCGGAGCGGTGCCGTTCGACCCGACATTCAAAGCGCCGCCTTGACCGCCTCCGGCCGAGTTGCCGCCACGGCCGCCGCCGCTTGTGGCGCCATCGGGAAATGACAGCGGAGAGTCGCCGCCGGTGTAGTTGAGGTCGCCGCCAATACCAGTGCCGCCGACCACACCGGCCTGGACGGACCCGTTCGCTGCCGGTCCGCCCGCACCGCCGGTCGCCGAGCAATGCGAGCCAAAGGATGACGTGCCGCCGGCGTTGCCGGCGCTCGGCGAAGCACCAGCCGTGGCGCCGGTAGCCGCCGCCGCGACCGTAACTGTTTCAGTAGTTCCGAGGTCGGCGCGCGCGATGTACTTGATCGCTCGGCCGCCGCCTGCACCGCCACCACCACGCTGGCTGTCCGAAGTTCGTCCGGCGCCACCGGAACCACCACCACCATCGACGATGACCAGGACGCCCTTCGCCCAAGCCGGCATCGAGGACTTCGACCAGGTGTCGGAGCTGGTGTACTTCTCCCAGCCGAAGCCGCGCTGCGTCGGCGTGCCGTCGTAGCGGCGATGCCAGAGAAGATACCAGACGCCCGAGGCATAGCGGACCATCGCGGTGTCGCCGGCCGTGATCTGGATGTCGTCGCCGATGACGAAGGCCGAGCCACCATCCAGCAGCGGCGCGCCGGTGAAGCGCAGCCAGCGGACAACCGGGCTGGCCGGGCTGTCGAAGCCGGCGATGGTGGTGTCGCCGGTGATCGTGACGTAGGGCGAAGCAGCCGCGCCGATGGCGACCGACGCTGCGGCGGCGATGCTGACTCCCGCGGCGAAGCCGAGCTCGGTCAGCGCCGCGATGGCCTGGCTGGCGGCCGTGCCATAGGCGAGATCGGTTTTCGCCTTGGCGGTCGTCGTGTAGCCACCGGGCTTGACCTTCCAGTTGCCGGCGCCGTTCGAGACGACTCGGACGGCCTTGCCGGCGGGCACCGTGTAGGACGCGCCCCCCTCGATGGTGTCCGAGGCAGGGGTCAGCGTCAGGGCGCCACCCTCGGCGACGATATCGACGGGAAAGCCGTTCTCGTAGGATCCCGATGCCGCCGGCAGCGTGATGGCGCAACCCGAGCTGTGGGTGTAGTGCAGTTGGCCGGCGCGATCATTGGCATCGACGGTGTGCGTCGTCGCGATGATGACTTCCGTCGGCGCATTGGCGTCGAAGGTCATCGCCCCGGTCGATGCGGTGACCCGGACACCACGACCCGCCGTCGCCGCTAGCGCGTTCGGCAGACCACCATTCGACCCGTTGATGAGATAGGCCGCATTGGCGTCGGCACCCGAGGCCGGACCGGGCTGGCCCGACATCGACACGAACCAGGCCGAGATCGTCGCCGTGCCGTTGGCATACTCGACGCTGAGCACCATCTGGCCGGTCTCGTCGTCGAAGCTGTCGACGGGCCCGACCATCCAGTTCTCGCTCGGTGCGGCCTGGTCGGACACGCGGACGTAATCACCGGGGCGGAAGGTCGTCGCGATCTGGCCGTTGGTATCGAGGACGGTGAGCGTCTTCTGCGCGACGCTTGGGGTGAGGCTCGTCGTCGACACGCCATAGAACGACGCCGCGACGTGATCGAGGATTGCCTCGAACGCGGCGAGCAAGCCGGTGTCTTCATCCGCATAGGCGAAGCGGCGGAAGTTCTCGCGGTTGAACGTCCGTCCGCCGATCGTGATCGGAAAGGGCATCAGCTCTGTTCCTCGAGAATGAAGGGCTTGGCGTAGATGTCGTCGCGGACGTGCTGGACGTCGGTCAGCTCGGCAAGGTTTCCGTAGATCGTGAGACGCTCGCCGTTGACGGCATCGCCGGGGTCCAGCATCGCGATCAGCGTGCGGCTCAAGCCGAGGGCTCGATCCAACTCGAAGGGGTTGGCGAGCATTTCATCGCGTTCGAGAAAGCCGAGGTTGAACCGCATCCGGCGATACTTCCGCCGCTGGTCGACCCAGAGCTGACCGCCACGGGAGCGTTCGCGCGTCGACGGGTCGACCCAGCCGAGCGAGAAGCCTTCGTCCATGTTGATGGTCGGCTCGTAGACCGGGCCGAGAAAGACGCGGCCGGCCTCGATGTAGCCGTCGGCGTTGCTGGCGTCGTAGAGGTCGAGTTGCGCGAAGCGGGCTTCGTAGGTGACGCGCTCACCACCGGATACGAGACCGCGGATGACCCAGTCCGTGAACGGGCCGTCGTCGACACCACCGCCGCCACCGCCGAAGTAGCCGCCGAAATAGCCCGACCCGAAATACGCCGAGCCGAGATAGCCACCGCCACCACCGCCGGATGTCGCAGCGGGCAATTCGACGTCGGTGACGAACACCTCGATCGTGTTCGCCGTGAGCGCCTGGATGCGGCCGAGCAAGCCGGTGAACGGCGCCGAGGACCGGACGATCGAAACCGGCTGGTTGAGCGCGAAGTCTTCCGTGTTGCCGTTCGTGACGAAGGTTTTCGTGCCGAGTGTCACGCTGTGCGACGAGTTGGATTCCAGCTCCGCCATCTCGCGCGTGAAATGCAGCGGCGGCAGCATGCGGCCGTCTTCCGGAACGACACGGCCGTCATAGGGGAACTGGCCCCAGGGAAGCTGGCCCCACTGCACCGTCGGCGACCAGACGTCGATCTTGCCGGTGTCGTAGACGATCGAGATCGCGCCCGTCGTCGGGTCGATGTTGAACAGGCGAAGGCGCCAACGCGCCTCGGGCTCCAGGTTGGAGCCGAGCAGCATCATCAACTGCAGCGTCGAGGACTGCGTAAGGTCGACCCGGAAGCGGGTGTTGCTGGGGTCTCCGTCGGTCGACCGGGCGACCTTCCACAGCCGCTCGTCTTCCAGGTTCGTGATCGGCAGCGCGGATTCCCAATCGCCGCCAACCCACTTGTCGATCCGCAGCGTCCAGTCGGCGCCTGTCGATGAACCGGAGACGAGGTCCATCAGCACGGTGAGGGATCCAGTCGACGGCATCCACGCCGTGACCTCACCTTCCATCCACTGCTCGTCGTCGCTGTCCCGCGTCGCCCTTACCCGCGCGCCGACATAGGCCTTCGTCGTGGCCGGCACCATGAAGACCTTCGACGCCAGCGAAATCGCGAGGCTGGTCGTCGAGACCGCCGTCAACTCGGTGTTGTCGGCCGCGTTGCGATGGGCCAGGGTCAGGACTCGCGATTCCGCCATGCCGACCCCTCAGACCATGACCGTCAGCACGACCTCGTTGCGGGCCGCGTTTTCCTCGATCTCGATCACCCGCCCCAGCACTCCGGAATCGAGGCCGAAGCGGTCATAGGCGATCGAGACGACATCGTTCAGATCGACCCGGAAGGGCTGGACCTTTGCCCTGAGCCGGTAGAGATCGCGGCGGACGCCGTGCAGGGCGAGTTGCCGATCGGCTTCGTCTGCGGCGTCGCTGGCATCGTCGAGGCAGGTGTCCTGGCGGTTCTCACCGGCCAGCAGATGCACGGTCTTCACCGTCGGATCGTCCGCGGCGACCGTCCGATAGGCGTTGCGGACGAATTCAAGCCGCGCCGGCACGTTGTGGACGTTGTCGATCGTCCCGGCCCCGGTGCTGTCCTTGGCGAACTCCAGCGTCTGCAGCGCGGCGCCTTGCGCGACGTAGTCCCGTCGGTAGGAGCCCGGTGCAGTGATCGGCGCGCCGAGGTCTACGCCCTCGATGCGGGGTTGAAGGGAACCCGCCGTCCAGGTCGGGACATCGAAGGTCAGCGCGTAGGTCATGCCGGCGACGAGGGTCTGGTCCTGCGTCGCGCTAGTTGCCGATCCTGCCGACGCCGTCAGGACGCCGCCGGCGATCGAGAACCCGGCGCCCAGCGTCCAGTCCGACGCCGTCGCGAAGGTCGGGTTCGTCACGGTGTTGGCGTAGGCCCCGGTCAGCTCCGAGGCGTCCTGCACGATCTGGCTGCGGGCGTAGCCGATGACCTGGCGCCAGATCGGCAACTCGCTGGGCAGCTTGTCGAGTTCGAGGATGTCGTTCTCGGTCAGGCTCAGCGCCGCGGTGCCCGTCGCTTCCTCGAGCTGGGCGACCGTGAACAGGCCGGCCCGGTTAAAGCCGTAGAAGACGCCTAGCGGCCCGCAGAGCGCGTCGAGCGCGTCGAGCAGGTTTCCCCCGGCCGGGATCCATGCGCCGATGGCGCCCGGCAGGGCCAGGTCCATGGCGACGAACGCCGGCAGGTCAAGGTCTTCGGTCTCCGCCAGCCCGCCATAGGTCGTGACGAGGTCGCGGATGGCATCGCCCAGGGTGAAGACGCCCGCGGCGCCCCAGGTATCCATCGTCACGCGACCCGAGGGCACCGAGAACAGCGTCAGCACGCCCGTGGCCGGGTCGATGGCAAACTCGCCGGCCTCGAGCGGGGAACCGGTGTTCCGCACCAGCCCGATGCCGGCGTCGTAGACCATGTGCACGGCGGGGTCGTAGGCCTCGACCGCGGAGTCGTTGAACCGGTAGGACGGCAGCCCGGCGATGATGCCGAGCGGGATCGGGTCGATGTTGCGGACGATGCCCAGAGCGATCGGCTCCGGCTGGTCGGTCAGGTCGGGCCCGCCTTCAAGACCACCGGTGCCGGCGAACAAGTCCTCCTGGATCGGCTTGTCGAGCTCGGCCTGCCGGTCGCGGACCTGGAAGACGACGCGCTCCGCCGTGACCTCGGGCAGACCGTCGACGGTGCCGCGGAAGATGACGCCGTGGTCGGCATAGGCGAGACCGGGCCCGCCAAGCAGGACCGTGATCGCGCGGCCGTCGAAGCCGATCGACCTGAAGCCGTCGAGCCCGCCGTCGAGGTTGTCGAGCACGATGGCGCCGATGCCGGGGAAGCTGCGACCGCCCCGGACCTCGGCCTGGCCGGGCGTAAACATGGCGCGGGTAAAGCGGAAGGACTCGTCAGCCCGTAGGCGCGGTTCAAAGACCGTGTTCGCCGGAACCTCGGAAGGCTCTGTGATGTAAGGCTTTTCCGATCCAGGGTCGCCGAAGTAGTAGGACTGGACCGATGCCAGCGCCGGGTCGTATCCTTGGATCACGACCAAGTACCGGCGGCTCGCCGACGGCTTGGCCAGGAGGGCAAGTAGTCCCGCGGAGAACATCGATGCGAATGCTCCCCGTCTTCATCGCTCTATTTTTGTCTGCCTCAGCGCAGGCGCAGACCATCACCACCGGCGCCGAGTTCTGGGCGCAAATCGCGGCAGCGAATAGTTTTGACGATGCTCGGTCAATCGCAGCGCAGAAGGCGGCGGAGAACCCGTCAGTCGCCAAAGCGCACAGTGAGTATCGAGTGCGGATCGAGCGGCTCAACACGACCGCCCGCTCGTTTTGGCTCGTTCGGATCGGGCCCTTCGATGACGAGGCTTCTGCCGTCGCCTATTGCACCGAGATGCTGGCAGCGAAGATAAGCTGCATCACCCGGCTAACGGCCTCCCGCTGAACGCCGAGACGGAACGACCATCGGCTTTTCGCTGCGAGACTTCTTCGTTTCCACGACGATCTCGCCGCTGTTCATCGCAATGGCGGACAGCAGCGCCTCATGCCGCTCCATACGACGGCGCATCGCGCGCACTTCGGCGAGCAGCGCGACGTTGCTTTCTTCGCTGCTATTGACTTGCGGCAGGGGCCAGTCGTTATTGATGGCTTCCAGCATCGGCGCATTGCGACGCGCTGAGTAGGCGTTCACGACGAATTCGCCGTTCGATCCCCTGAAGTTGATGTCGTCGTCGCGTGGTCCGCCTGGTCCCATTAGCCAACCACCCGAGGCAAAGGCGCCGCCGCCGGTGCCGGTGCCGCCACCCATGCCATCGGTTCCGTTGTTTGTACCGCCACTCTTGCCGTCGGGACCGACGCCCGCACCTTCAGGCCCAACATCGCTCATCGACTTAGAGTTCAGGTTTGCGCGACTGTCGATAAGACCGGTGATCTGCTTATCATTCAATCCACTAGTGCTGTCGTCAGCGCTCTTCATGCCGAGATCGGAGAGACCTTTCGCAAGACCAGTCGGATCGACGGTGCCTTTTATCGCGTCCCTGAAGGCATCCATCTGAGTGTTGAAGTCGCTCAGAGCCGCCGTCACCGCATCAGGAGTCGTGCTCGGCGCATTCTGTCCGGTCGGCCCACCGCTGTAGCCGTTGCCGCCCATATCGCCGCCCGCGGCGACCCATTCCTCATAGAGCTTCTTGATGCTCTCGGCGCCCTGGAACGCGATGCCGCCGTACTTCTGAGCCAATTCGAGCGCGCTGTAGAGCCCGGTGTTGATGAGCGTGTTCGTCGCGTTTTCGCCGCCCATCATCAGATAGCTGTAGGCATCGCCGTTGAATAGGCTGTCGACGGCACCGCGCGCCGCCTGGGGTGCCTGGTCGTAGCTGAGCCCGGGATAGAGCGCGCCGATCAGCCCGTCGCGGAATCCCGAGGACGGGCCCCCAGCAAGGGCGCCCTGCTGCCAGCCCGGCAGGTTGCTGTTGTCGTTTGACGGCACCAGCGGCGTCGGGTTCGTGTTCGGCACTTCGGCGCCCGGCGGCTGTGCCGCGTTCGCGGCTTCCGTCGCATCCCGCGTGGCGACGATGCGATCGCGGAGGTCGCTGAGTTCCTGCACGGCCTGGTGCGACGGATCCACAAGACCGGCCAGCCGCACCGCGAGTTCGTCGATCGTGGCAAGCAGCGGCTCGGCTTCGCCAGCCGTGACCTTGTTGTCGAGCAGCGCGCCCGATCCGGATGCCAGCACGCTGCCGAGGTCGATGCCGGCCCGGCCGAGCGCGGTCGAACCATCGGCCGTCAGGAGCTTCAGCATGTCGGACTGGCTGACGACACGCTGGAAATCCTGCGCGTACTGATCGCCGGAACCGTAGATGCCGCGGCTCGCCGTGAGGAAGACCTGGGCATCCTGCTGATAGCGGGCAATCGCCTCGGGGTCGCCGGCCTGCACGCCAGCCAGGGTCTTGTCGAACTGCGCCGAGGCCTGGGCGTATTTCGCACCGGGCGACAGCGTCGAGAGGTCGCTGAGCTTCAAACCGTCGATGAAGTCGTCGATCGACTTGCTGAAGGCGTCCATCGCCGTCGCCGCGGCGAGCAGCTTGTCGGCACCGGTCTGGCCGGTCTCGGCAAGATCGAGCAGCGCCTTCTCGGCTTCGCTCAGCGACGCCCGCAGCAATTCGCGCTGGGCATCGGTGAGGCGCTTGAAGTATTCGAGCCGTTCCGCCGCGGCCAAGGCTTCGGCCTGGACGATGTCGGCGCCGAGCGACTTCACGGTCGAGAGACGTTCGGCCTGCTGGCGGACGAGATCGGCATAGCCTGCGGTCGGGTTGCCGGTGAGATTGCCGAGCGCGATGGAGTTCTGGCGGTCGATGTTCTCGCGGGCCTGGTTCAGTTGCGCCGTGATCAGCGCCTCGGCTTCCGCCAGACCGACCCCGGCCTCCTGCGCCGACTTCCGCAGTTCCTCGGCGTTGCGATCGAGCGACCGCTTTATCTCGCCGCCGGCATCGGTGATAGCGAGGGTCTGGTCCTTCATGCCCTTGACGAAATCGTCGGTGAGCTTCTTGATCTGCGCCAACGTCGCCTGGGTGATCTCGTCCATGCGGCTGGTGTCGTTCAGATCGTAGAACTGCTGCTTCAGCGACTGGCCTTCATCGCTGATCGACCTGATCTGCTGGCCGATGGTGGACTGTGCGCCGGAGCCGCGACCGATGAAGGCGTTGGTCTGGGTATTGAGCGTCGCGAGGGACTGCGCCCGCTGCGCCATGTACTGCTCGCGCGCGATGTCGTCTTCGCTCTTTCCGCCACCGCCGAACAGGCCGCCGAAGATATCGCCGAGGAAGCCACCGGCAACGCCGCCGAGGATTCCGCCGATGCCGGGCAACAGGAAGTTGCCGAGAACGGCGCCACCGATACCGCCGATGCCGGAACCAACCGGCGACCCCTTGCCGATGCCGAGGCCGAGCTGGCGCAGTATCTGGGGTGCCGCGAAGCCGGCCCCCGCGCCGCCGAGGATCGTCGTCAGACCACCACCGAGAAGGCCACCCTGCCCGCCGATGCCGAGCAGGCCACCGAGCCCGCCGAGGCCGCCACCGGACATGCCCGGGGGCATATAGGTCGGGTCGACACCGTTCGCACCGACGCTGCCAGAGAGCCCGGCACCGAACGCACCGCCGCCGAGGCCCATCTGCTGGGCCAGACCGCCGAGCCCGAGCGACTGCAGGGCGCCGGCGACGATCGGCCGGAACACCAGCAAGGTTGCGATCTCCGAGGCAAACCGGATCGCGACGCGCTTCAGACCCGAGAACAGATCCGTCGTGCCGGTGAAGATGCCCTCGAACATGTCGCCGAAGGCACCCTGGATACCCTGGATCGCGTTCTTGAACGGCTCCAGCATGAGTTCGTTCTGCTTGTTGAGCCGGTCAACCAAGACCTTTTGGCTATCGGTGACCCGGTCGAGTTCCTGCTTGCCCTCGGCCCACGCCTTCGCCAACTCTTTGGCCCGCGTCGGATCGAGGCCACCCTTCTCCAACTCGGCGGCCTTATTGAGCTCGTCCAGCGCCTTGGTGACGAGCCGATAAGTGCCGGTCAGTTCGTTGAACTCGACCGTCGACTGCTGTGCGGCCTCAGCCTGCTTCGCTAGCAGGTCGATATCGGTCTGCGTCGTCACGGCCAGGCGATCGGCCGCGATGGCGCGATCCTGCATCCACTTCGTCGCGTCCTCGGAGCTTTTCTCGATCGCGGCGGCTACCGCTTGTGCGCGCGCCGCTTCGCCTTCGCGCGCCGCCTGATTGCGCTTTGCCTGGCGCTCGTTCTCGGCATTCAGACCGATGAGCTTGATGATCGACTGGCCTTCGGCGCCGTCTGCCGTCAGCTTCAAGGCACGGATTGCTTCGTGCGCCTTTCGGGCGGTCGTCACCCGATCGATCGCCTCTTGATTCTGCTTCGACACGACGACGAGACGCGACGTGTATTCAAGTTCGGCCTTTAGGCCGTCAATGGTCTCGGCGACGCGCTTCGGATCGAAGGTCGGCTTGTTGATATCGGGGAACTGCTTGTCTGGCGTCCGAAGGTCAACCAGCGCTTTGCCGACGGCAACATAGGCTTGGCGCAATGCCTCAAGATTTTCACGGGCGACCTCAAATCCGAATGCGCCCTCCGACTGGTCTCCCGCGTTTGGATTCTTAGCGAGCAACTCACGCGCCAGTGCAAAACGCCGAAACTCTTCTTCGGCGGTCGACAGCGCAGTGCCGAGGCGCTGCAGTTCGGCCTCGTTGAGCTTGATCGCCTCAGCCACTTTTGACTGGCGTTCGATAAAATCCTGCTGACTGCGTCGGAGCAGGACGGCGTTCGTCGCCTCCAGGGCCTCCTTGAACTTCTTCTCAGCCTCCGCGGCCTTGTCGACTGTGTCGCCGAACAGGATCGTTTTGCCGATCATGGCGCCGATCAGGATGCCGGTGGCGGCCAAGGCAGCCGTCGGCCCGAGCAACGCGCCCGCCAACTGCCCGCCTTGCTGGCTCAGCGCTACGAACGGCGATTGCCCGCCCTGTACCTGAATTGCGAAGTCCTGAAGCTGGAAACCGACTTGCCGAATCTTATCGCCGGTATTGCCTATCGGAGCGGCGGCGGCTGCGGCCGACTGACCGACCCGGCCGTAAGCTTGTGTCGCGGCGCCGCTAGTACGAGCGTAGGCCTGTGCCTGAAGGGCGAGAAGATTGTTGACCTGCTGAAGCGACGCGCCTTCCTGAACGCCGACCCGGACAATTCGCTCCTGCGCGCGCTCGTGGTTCATCATCGCGCGGATGTTGTTGTCGAGCCGCGCCGCCATCTGTTCCATGGCGCCTCCGACGACGCCATATGTGCCGGCCAGACGGGAATTCGCGACTCCCGCCGACGCGCTCGTAACCTCGATGGCGAGGTTGCCGGCTTTGACGCGCGCGACCGCAGCCTGGTATTGGCTGTCGTCGAGGACAAGCTGCGACAGAATCTGTTGGGTGACGGTCTGGTTCGCCATGTCACCCTTTCCGCTTGCGGCCCGGCTTCTGCGGCGCGTTCTTCGCCGCCCGAGCGCTGTGTTCGGACTTCACCCGGCGATAGATCGCGTCAACCCGGATCAGGGCTGCGATTTCCCAGGGCTGCGCCGCCGATCCTGTGAGCGATGACCACGCCCAGATGTCGAGCCAGCGCAATGGGTCGATCCCGAATCCGCTGTTGCCGCGCTGGTTCGAGAGGTCGATGAACCAGCCCCAGATATGCGCGGCCTCGTCGGGGAGCGCCGGGCCCTGCAGCCGGGATTGAGGCTTGCCCTGCCGCTCCGCGCTTTCGAGCGTCTGCCGCAGCGTCGAGCCGTCGGGTTGCTGTTCCGACAGCTCGAAGCTGTGCTCGGCAAAGGCTACGAAGTCGTCGACGAGGCCTTGACGAAATTTGCGACGTCGGCCACGAACGAATTGACCTGACGCCGCGCCCACTGCATGCCGGGCTGCGCGTAGAACAGCCGGGCATTTTCCAGCGAGAATTTGATGTCGAGCGGTAGGCCGTCGAAGTTGACGAGATACCAACCCGTCGTGAGACGGGCCAGCAACTCGACGCCGTCGGCCTCCATTTCCTCGGGCGGATAGCCGCGACCGCTGCGGCGACTGGACGTCAGCCGGGCCGAGACCCGGCGTTCGTGGTCCTTGGCAACCGGGCTGTCGGCCGACAGGAGGTCGACGTAGCAGGCCTTGCCGTCGAGATCGCGGAGAACGGTGTTGGACTTGGGGTTCATCAGCTCGAGGCGCGCGGCCTCGTCGACCGGGATCGAGAGCCCGGCGAAGGGATCAGACATGGCAGTGTCCTTCTAGGAATGAGCCGGCGATGGCTGCCACCACCGCCGGCCGACTCCGAAGAGCCGCGCGCGTCCGGGGAGGAGGACGCGAGCGCGTTTCGGCGTGGCAGCGCCGAGATCAGGGCTTAGGCAGCAAGCGAGTCCGTGATGACGAGCGTGCTCTGGTCGACGCCCGTGGTGGCCGGCGGGATCAGCGCCTGGAACGGCAGCGAGATCGGCAGGCCGGCCTCGCCCCGCAGCGCCTTGTCGGCACCGCCGAGCTTGATGCGCGGGAAGGTGAAGCCGAGGAACGGGGAGTCGGCATCCGAGGTCGTGTTGAGCTGCACGATCAGGCGGATTTCGGTCTCGTCGAGGAAGTAGTCGTCGAGGACCAGGTTCTCGAACAGCGCGTTGATCGTGCCCGAGACGTTGGCGCGGCCAAGGAAGATTTCGGGCACGTAGTTCTGGCCCGCAACCGCCGGCGCGTCCGACGCGAGGTCGAGGGTGAAGTCGATCCCGGTGATGACGCCCTGGCGGACGCCGTCGACCATGATCAGCCCGTTGACCGCCGCGGTGACGCCCGCCGTTCCAGCAGAGGCCGGGGCGGCGAAGAACGGGGCCTGCGAGGCCTCGTAGTTCTCCTTGTTGCGGCCCATCACGCCGAAGGTCACCGTCGCGAGGCCCGTCGCCGGCAGCGAGCACGCCATGCGGGACATGCGGCATTCGGTGAAGAGTTCCGCGACGCCGATGTCCTGGTGGTAGTGCTCGAAGGCGAACTTGCGCTTGACGAAGTCGCCGAGCGTCGTCGGGATCGTCAGCTTCTGGCCCGGCCGGGTGATGCTGAACGTCGTGTCAGCAGTCATCGTCGTGGGCGCGGGGTAGACCGTGGCGACGTCGTTCGCCAGCGACAGGATGGTGTAGTTGCGATTGTTGTTGTCGGTCGCCGACAGGCCGGTTGGGCGAATGATGTCGCCGACCCGAAAGCCCTGCGCCGCCCAGGTCGACCCGCCGACCGTGAACGTGCTCAGCGAATTGTCGGCGGCCATCGACGTGAAATCGGCCTGCGTCTTCGTGATCGACGCCGACGCCGTGCCGCGCATCACGGCTTCCATCAGATCCCAGTACGTGCCCGGGCTGAGCTCGCCTTCGAGGTCGCCGCTGACACGACGGATGCCGTGCCGGAAGTCGGCGATCTGCCGATCCTCGCGGACCTCGTTCGACTGGTAGGTGTCCTTGCGGAGCTGCAGCGTCGAGGCGACGCGGCGCAGCACCTGCGCGCCGGAAGGACCGAGATCGGTCGCCGAGACAGCCTCGGCGTTCGACGTGATGAGGCCAGAGGAATAGGCCTTGTACGCCAGACGACTGGCGACGTTCTCCTGAAGTGCCATTGTAGTGGGCTCCGTCTAAGGGACGCGCCGCTTCACAGCGGTGCTCAGCGCCTTGCCCAAGGGCGTATGGGCAACTAACCGACGTAGTCGGCGTGGAAAATCGTCACGTCGGTGACCCGCCAGAATTTGCCGTCATCGGCACGCGAGCCGCCGCCGTCGGGGCCGCTCTCGAAACACGAAATCGCGACCCCGCCGGTCTCGAACCGCTGGGTCCGCAGGATTGCGGCGGCTGCATCAGCCATGCGCCAGGCCCGGCTTGTGCCTTCGTTGATCGGGACGAAGCAGTGCATCTCGACGCGGCCGTGCTGGCGCATCAGGTTGGCGCCACGACCACCACCAACAGCCGCGATTTCCGCCGGCCCCTCGGCGATCACGTCGATCGACACGAAGGCTTCCTCGGGCAACACCTGGTTCTCGTTCGCCCAGGTCAGCGGGATGTCGGTTGCGGTCCAGCCGGCCTCGATGCGGTCGCGGATGGCTTGCCGGGCGACCGCGAACGACATCCGGCCTCCTAGATCTGCGTGATGACCAAGGCCGGGTAGCGGAGCGCCTTGCCCTTCTGGCCGGCGTTCGACAAGACGCGCGATGTGGCTCCCTTGCGGAAACCTGAACTGCGGCGGCTGCGCTTGTAGGCGACCCGGCGACTGAGGCGACCCTTGATGACGTATCCACCGGGCAGTTCGACGAAGGCGTAGGAGACATCCATCGTCGCGCCGTCGTAGCGGCGCTGCAGTTCCTTGGCGACGCGCTCGTAAATCCGGGGCGGCACATCGGCGACGAAGGGCGTGCCGTCCTTTTTCACGCCGATCTCGAGGCGCCGGCTGTACGGCTTGTCGTTCGAGATCACGACGGCCCGATTGCTTTGCCGCGCGCCGTAGGAGACCTTGGCGCCATCGACGACGTGATGGCTGGTCCGGTAGTCCCCGCTGTCGACCGGGCTGGCCTGGCGCAAGAGCATGAGCGCGACGTCGACGATCTCGTTGATGTACTCGAACGATGTCAGCGCCCGTTGCTTGACCTGTTCCAGCGGAACACCGATGCGGCCGTCGACGGCGGTCTCCTGGCCGGGCACCGAGCCGGAGCGGCGCTTGGCATCCTCGACGACTTCCCTCACGCGGGCGCGATGCTCCTGCGCGAACAGCCGCTTGGCTTCCTCGACCGCCTTGCCCCGGGCATCGACGAGGAACCGCTGAACGCCCCGATCGAGTTGCGCGAAGTTCAGCGCCATCAGCCGCCCCGGACGTCGAGCCTGTAGAGCGCCGGCTCGCCGCTGATCGCGACCGGCTTGCAGGCCTCGACGCTGAACTTGCCGTCGCCGATCAGCACCAGATCGCCGACGCGCGGCGGCACCGGCCACCCCTTCGCGATGAGGTCCACGGCCGCCACGATGACCAGCCGGTCGCCCTGGCGGATGTTCTGCGTCAGCTCGCCGGCGCCGCGCGGCCGGACCCGGCCTTCAACCGTGGCGTCCAGGTTGACCATGGTCGGTGCCGCCAGCCCGACACCATCCGGGCCCTTGGCCTGACGCCGCAGGGTGACCGGCTCCGGGTAGCAGCGGCTCAGCGTGCCGGCGAGTTGTTCCGGCGTCATTTCGCCTCCGCCAGATAGGCATCCCAGTCGCGGCAGATGCGGTCAGCCATCGCGGCGATCTGGAACGGTCGCCCGGCCAGGAGTCCACCACCCATGATGCCGAGCGTCATGACGAGCTCGGTCTGGTGCAGGTCGACCTCACGCAGGATGTGGACCCCTACCCCGGCCTCGCAGCCCTGTGCGTACCAGCGGTGAAGCTTCGGGGCGTCGGGCTTGAAGTGTTCCTCGGTGACGCACCCGGTCAGGCGCAGGCTCACCGGCAGGCGGCCCGGACGTCCAGCAAGGTCGAGCCGGCATAGGTGCCCGTGCTGATCACCTTGAGGCGCAGGGCATCGCCCAAGACGCCATCGACGCAGGTGTCATCGGTCAGCGCGCCGTCGGTCGGAGTGACGGCTGTCGTCTTCGGCGTCAGGCCGGACAGGTTGATGACCTTGTGCGCGGCGGCGGTCGTGAAGGCGAAGCAGGCGATGTCGACCCAGACATCCCCGAACCGGGTCTGGACGTAGGCCTTGCACGAGGTGCCGCCGGACCCGTAGGCGAACCGGGCCGACAGGGTCAGGGCGGTCAGGCCCTCGAGGTCGTCGATGACGTCGCAGATCACGGTGTCGGCGCCGGCAATGGCGAGCGCGGCCTCCAGGTCGATCTTGGTCAGCGCGTAGACGTCGGGGCGGTTCAGCATGTCGGTTCTCCGCTAGACCGCGATGTGTCGGAAGGGCATCAGCAGGGCCAGGACGTCGCCCGGCAGGGCAGCGGCGTCGGCGCCGGGCATGGGACCAACCCAGTATTGAAACTCGCCGGCGTCCGGGATGGTCTCGCTCTTGACCATGGGATCCCGGGTGCGCGCGAAATACTGGCCCTTCACGAGCCGGATGCAGGCTTCCTCGATCTCGTAGGGTAGTTCATCGAGCAGCTCGTAGCCGCCGGTGTAGGTCACGACGATGGCATCCGAGCACCAGTCCGCCGGGCAGACCCCGACCCGGTGCAGGAGGCCGGATTCGCTGTTGACCTCGTATTCGGTCGTCGCAAGGGTCGCGCCGCCGACCGTCACCGACGCGATGCTCGTCACCGGCGCCCGCGCAAGGGGCAGCGCTTCGATTCCGCGGACATAGCGGAAGGTCTCGACCACCGTCGCCTTGCCGAGCACGCGGTCGAGATACCGGGCGACCGCACCGGACCCAACGCCGATGTAGCGGGCCAGCAGGACGTCCTTGCTCGTATCCGTGATGCCGAGCTCGGCCTTGATGGTCTCCAAGGTCGTCAGATCTTCCGTCGGCGAGGCCGAGGTCACCGTCAGGATTCGGCGCATCACGGCCTCCCGTCGGCAAGCACGTCGGCGATGTCGGCGTGCGGAAATTCGTTCAAGGCCGACCCCGGGGTGCAGTTCATGACTTCGGCCCCGGCGCGCGCCGCAGCGGACCCCCAGCCCTTCCAGGCCGGCAGGAAGTCGTAGAGGTAGAGCTCCGGCGGCTTCGATATCTCTTCGTCGTGGAAGTGGGACCGGGGTTCGCCTGTCTCGTCCGTGACGACGCGGCAGTCATAGCCGAGCAGGACAACCCGTTGCGCTGCCATCGCGATCGCCAGGCTGACCGCCATGTGGCCAGTGCTGCGGCTGTGCTTGATGTTGGTCTGGCCGATGGTGAAGTCGGCTCGTATTTCCTCGCCGACCAGATTGATGCGGTCCGGCAGTTTCGATTTCGCTCGCTTCGACGTCGAGCAGACCATGCCGGGCCAGGCCTCGACGATGGAACGGTGGCCGTCGAGCCAGGGGTAGTCCTTGAAGCACAGCACGTCGGCCCAGGGGCCGAGCAGCGCGGCGGAGTTCGTCGCGATGACCCTGCGACCCCGCAATTGTTCCACGTGAAACATCCGCAGGCTCGGGCCGCCGCCCAGACAGAACACCGTCTGGCCGGCGAAGATTGGCTCCGGCCGCCAGAAATTCACGAGCGGCGGTTGGCCTTGACAGGGTCGGACTGGCCGTTGCGCCCCTTCTTCACGGCCATGCGCCACTCCGGACCGACGCCCGGCTGGCTGCCTTTCGCGGTCGGCCGACGCGCGATCCAGTAGGAGCCGTCATAGGTGACGCCGTCGGAGGTATCGTATTCGCGCTCGAGCTGCCAAACGCCGCGGTCGAGCACGATCGGGAATTTCAGCCGATTGTCCTTCACGACGTCGCCGCGCGCGAAGCGGAGGTTGACCAATCGCTCGCCATCGTGCTCGACGGTCATGTCCTCGAAGCCGAGGCCGTCCTTGCCGTCCTGCCCAGGTGCGCCGTCCTTGCCGCGGGCGCCGTCCATTCCGACCACCCGGCCAAGCGCCTTCTGCTCGCCGTTGGTCAGGGTGACGACCAGACCACCCTCGCGGTCGAGCACCGCCCCGGCCAGGCCGACGCCGTCCTTGCCCTCGATCCCGTCCCGACCGTCCTTGCCGTCGAGGCCCTTTTCGCCCTTCTCGCCGGCGGCGCCGTCGCGGCCGGCCGGTCCATCCTGGCCGGGGTCGCCCTTTTCGCCCTTCTCGCCGGGCTCGCCCTTCTCGCCAGGCTGGCCCTGGGCGCCATCCTTGCCGTCGACCCCATCCCGGCCCGGCGCGCCGTCCTCGCCCTTCTGAGCGGGCGGCAGGGCCGACACCTGTCGGGTGACCTCGGCCTGCACCAGGGGCGACAGTTCCTCGGGCGTGACGGACTTGCCCGGCTCCGCCGGCGGCAGGGCGGCCACGGCGGCGTCGACAGCGGCGGTCACCAGCGCCTTGACCGCGGCGGGGTCGGCGTCCCGGCCCGGCTCGGCGGGCGGCAGTTTCGCGACTTCCTCGACCACCACCGCCCGGATGACCGCGGCGTCGGGCCCCGGGGCGGCCGGCACCAGCGCGGCGGCAGCGCGCGCGATGCCGTCGACATCGACCTCGGGCGCCGCCGGCACGGGGATTGCTTTCACGGCTGCCTCGACCGTCGTGGCGACCTTGGCGGCCACCAGGGCATCGATCTCGGCTGGGCCGGGCGTAGCCGGCGCCGCGGCAAGCTTGGCCTCCAGGTCGGCGATCCGGGCCAGTAGCGGGACCGTCGCTGCCTTGACGTGCTCGTCGATCGCCTCGGAGACCTCGGCGACAAAAGCGGCGCGCTCGTGGACGTTCATCAGGCCGTTCTCCAAGAGCTGAGGCGCCGGGACGGCCTAGGCGGTTCGCTTCAACCGAAGGGCGGCCTTCAGGTCGCGGCCCATCAGCAACCCGCGCGCAGCCGATGCGGCTTGGTCCTGGTCGTTCGCTGCCTGCGGCGGCGCCGGGGTCGGCTTGGCGGTCCCGAACGGGTCTTCCTTCGCGTCGCGCTTGGCCAGCGCCTCGAGGCTGTAGTTCTGCTGCTGCAGGTAGGGAGTCTCTCCGCCCTCAACCGGCGGAAGGTCGACTTGCGCGCGCGCCTCGTTTGGCGAATACACGCCGGCCGAGACGCCTTCCTTGAGCACCTGCATCTGCGTCACGCTGTCCATGCGGAGCAAGTCGCGCTCCTCGAACTTCGTGCGAAGTGGCTTCGGAAGCTCGAGGCCGAAGTCCAGGGACGACTCGACGTCGTCCATAAGCTTCTGCAGGCACTGCGAGAAGTATTCGACGTTCAATGCCTGGACGTTGTTGTAGCTGGGCAGCGCGCCGACGCCGATCTTGTACGGCGGAACGTGGAAGGTGGAGCAGACCACTTCCGACGTCCATTTGAGCTGCTCGACCAATTGCGCGTCGACAGCGTCAACGCTCATGGCCTCATACTTCAGGCCGTCGCCCAGAACGGCGACCTTGCCATTATTCAGGCCGGTGTAATTGGCGTTCCAGTTTGCCTTCAGTTCGTCGGCCGTCTGCTGGCTGATCTTGCTCGGAGCCACCAGGATGCCGCCGGGACGTGAGTTGTTGCTGAAGAACGCAGCGGAGTTGTTCTGGATGCTGAGGCCCTGCGTCGCGGCGAGACCGTTCGCATAGATCGGCGTCAGGCCGACTAGCGGATGGAAGAGGCAATTGAACCGATCGTGGATGATCTCGCTCGCCGGGATATCGACCGATTCACCGACGCCTACCATGTTATCCGGCGCCAAGCGGTAGTAGACGGAACCGTCATCGGCGACCAAGGGGCGGACGCGATTGCCGTCGAGCACCTTGAGTTGAACGACGACGTTGCGATTGTCGCGAATCTTCAGGATGTAGGCGTTGCCGCGCAGAACCTTCGAGAGCAGCCAGGACTCAATGAACTGCGACCACGTCTGATAGGCGTTTGGCTTCCGCAGAACCGGGCTATACGCCGGGCTGTCCTTCTCGGTCCAGACATCGTCGGGGCCAACGGTGCAAAGCTTGATCCGCAGCTTCGCGATGTCGCTGGCGATCAGCGTCGCGCAGGAAAAGATCGCGTGAAACGATGTCACCGATGCCCGGTCGACCGTGATGTTTCGCTGCCATGCGCCGACCTGGGATTCTCGGACGAGTGGATACCAGGAGCGCCCGCTGTCGACCGGCATCGTCGCCTTCTGCCGGGTGATGTTGAAGCCGAGCAGGCGCATCGCTTCAGGCCTCGCTATTCAATTAGGCGCCAGAGCGTGCCGTCGCAGAGTTCGGATTCGCTGAACTGGCTATAGGCCAACGAATTCGCCCATGGCTGCCGATCCGGATAGACCGGGCTCTCGATCTCGGCGAGGTCGGTCTTGCCGACATGCACCGCGGCGCTGTCGGGGTGGACGAACACCGGGCACCCCATGATGACAGCCTCGGTCGCGGCATTCGAGGCGTGCGTGACGAGGCAATGCGCGCCCTTCAGATCGTGCCGCAGTAGCCGGCCGGCGCGCTGCATCTCCTTGTCACGGATGACCAGCGGCCGATCGGTGAGGCCCTTCAGCGCGTCGACCGTGCGGGCCGTCCAGCCCTCGATGTTGTGGAAGCGCTGGTAGGTCAGCGACGGCTCGGCGACCACGATGTGTCGGCCATCCTTCGCCCAGGGCCACAGCGGTGTTTCGAGCGCCTTCCATCGGTCGTCCGGAACGTCGCGGATGCTCGCCATCTGGAACGTGTCGACATGCCAGCGATACTGGCCGCCATCGGCGCCGGTCGGCAGATCGGTTGCGAAAATCCGACGCAGATAGCCGCGGTCCCAGTAGACGAACGGTCGACCAGCCGCGCGCCATGCCGGCACGTAGGCGGACAACAGGACGCTGCAGCCGACGATCGGCAGGATTTCGGCGGGGAGACGATTGAGCGCCTCGGCGTCGTCGCGGATGACGCGACCACCCTGCGAGGCGATGTGCTGGCCAATCCGTTCGAACAGCTTCCGCTTGAACGCCTTCAACTCGCTGGGGATGAACAGCGCCGTCTTGGCGGGATCAAACACGCCAGTGTTCCTTGATCCAGTCGAGATGCGTGAACTGGCGCGGGTCGCGCGCGCCGGGGAAGGCAACGATGCGGGCGTCCGGCGGTAGCGCATCGCTGTTCGCCGGCCAGCCCGGCTTCTTGAAGGCGTAGATGCCGCTATCGGAGCCGCACTTCCATCCCGCCGCCCGGGGCAGCTTGTGCCAGAGCCAGCCCTGGTCATCGGGGAAGCTGAAATATGGTGCCTTCTTTGCCTCGGCGACCGTGAAGTCCTTCCAGACCTCCGGCGCGCAGCCAACGCGGAGATACATCACCGAGCCGTTATAGGGGCATGGGTTGGCCGCATTGGCACCCTTCAGGATCAGGAACTTCTCATCCCGGTCGACCAGCGCATCAAGCCCCCCGGTCACGACCAAGTCGAGGTCGAGGCAGAGCAGCCGGTCGACCTCGATCCATGCGAGCCATTCGGGATCGAACATCCGCAGCCGGGCATAGCAGCCCTTGATGTTGCACAGTGCCGGATCGCGGATCGCCCATGGTTCGGCGCCCTCGGGGTAGTCGTTCAAGTTGTCTGTGATGACGAGGAAGCGGAACGGCTGCTTGATGTGCCGTCGGCAACCCGCCATCAACTTGGCGACATCCTCTGTCGTGTATTTCGCGCCCCAGCGCCATGTCAGGACGCTAAGGATTGGAGCCTCCGCCGGCAAGCCATGCCGAAAAATGCTTGCGTATTACGCTGATGTCGTCCGGATCCCAGACCGTCATCTGGTTCGCGCGCTTCCACGGATAGCTTGCCCCATTCGGGATTCCGCATAACTCGAAAGCGTGGGCCGCCTTGGCGCAGCCGAACATCATCATAGGATAATCGGATAGAACGACAAGATGCATCGGCCCGTTGACGACCCCGAAGTTCATCCTGGCGCCGGCATAGAGCGCCATCCGGTCGAAAATAGATATCGGCTTGTCGTCGTAGTCCTCGATTACCAGAGCACCAATCTCGGCAGCGAAGGCGCGCCAAGCGGCGACGTTGGAATTACGCTCGGGGATGTGGGAATTGTTCCGAAGGGTGACTGTGTATTTTACATCGCGCCTGGGCGGCAGGATTGATCTAAGACGCGGGAATTGATTGCCGGCTTGATAGAACTCGACGAGCTCACGCATATGCGGTCCGTGCGGCTTGATCCCGTCATCGCCGTAACGGCACGGCAACCCCAAAAGCGCCGGGCCAGGCGCGCAGATTGATGCGAACCGTTTTCGGATGACGTCTTCCGGCCAAGCCTTCTTCCGCACGCGGTCAACGCCGAAAACGACCTCGGTTGCGCCCTTAGCCGCAGCCATGACGAGCCACGAGTAGAAATCGAAACTCGCCGTGTCATAGGCGAGATCCCATCGGACCTTCACTGCAGGGACTCGAATGCCTTCCGCAGCAAGGCCAGCGTCGGCTTCTGCCAGATCAGCGATTGGCCCGGCAGCATCCAGGGAACCTGCTGGCCCGGCTTGATGCCGTGCTTCGACCATGCGAATTCGCAGGACTGGCAGTCCCACATCTGCATGGGATACGGCGTGAAGTAGAGCATGCCCATCGGGCCATTGACGACGCCGAAGTTCATTCGGGCGCCGGCATAGAGGGAGATACGCTCGTCGAGCGGCATCGGGGTCGTCGACCAGTCCTCGATGACGTAGGCACCGATCTCTTTCGCGAATTCCCGCCAGACCCGCTCATCCGAGTTGCGGAAGCTTTTTAGCGTCGTCTTGCGGATCGTGACGGTGTACCGCTCGATCCGGGGCGGAAGCTTGGTCTCGATGCGCGGGAAGTCCCAGCGCTTCAGTTCGAGGATGCCCTGCAGCTTGTGCGTCCCGATCTCGACACCACCCTCGCCTTCTCGCCACGGCATGCCGGCGAGGTCGGCGCCCGGACGGATGATCGAGTAGTAGCGCCGCATGATCTCGGCGGCATCCCATTTGCGCGACTTCGGGTTGTCGATGCCGAACACGATCGAGGTCGCGCCGAGCAACCTGACATGCGTCAGCCAAGTGAAGAAATCGAAGCTGGCGTTGCGGGTGGCTAGATCGTAACGCGCCTCGAAGCCCATCAGCGTGGGCGCCAGATCGCTGCCATGCCGAGGCTCTCGGAAATGTAGCTGGTGTGGATCCGGCGAAGGCCGACATTCCCAAGGTCGCGATCCAGCATCCGCGCTTCTTCTTCGTTCTCGTTCGGCTTGTCCGACGTGCCGCGCCAGGCGAAGTATTTGCGCGTCATTTTGCCGATGTCGCGGACAAGGTCGGATAGCTTGCCGGCGTCCATGATCCGCTTGAGCTTGTGGTAGGTCGCCAGCATCAAGACGATGTCGTATTCATCGCGGAAGTGCGGCCTCATCGCACCGGCGCCGCGGCTCAGGTCGACGACGCGGAACATGCTGTCGCAATTCCGCAGGTCGGCGAACAGATGCTGCGCGACCTTAATGACTTCCTCGTCGATATCGAGCCCGTGCACAAGGCGGGCGCCGTTGTTCGCCATCTCGAACCCGACGAGGCCGCGATTGCAGCCGATGTCGAGGACGGATGCTTCGCGGCCGCGAATGACGAGATCGGTGATGCCGTCCATCCGCCAGTCGTGATAGCCGGCAACCCTGCGCATGATCTTTGCGTCGCTAAGCATGAACCGTCCCTGGAATTTGAGCGACCGCCGCGGCGACGACTTCCTCGACCGCGATGTTGTCCATCGCCTTGCGGCAATGCGCGCAGGTCCGAAGCGAGCCGCAGGCCTCGGCGCCGCCGGTCAGGTTGGTGTGCGTGTCATAGCCGGTAACCTGCGGCGGGATGAAGCCGCCGAACAGGACAACCGCCGGCTTGCCCAGGGCCGCGGCACCGTGATGGAGGCCACCCTCGGGCCCGATGTAGAGAGCCGCGCTTACCATCAGCGCCAGGGCCTCGCGGAACGACCCCGTCGCCATAGGACGGACTCCCTCGAGCATCGGCGCGCCGTAGCGGAACTGCGCCACCTTGAAGCCGTGAACGATCAGCCGGTCAGCGACGGCCTGGTATCTCTCGAAGCCCCAGTCCTTGTTCGGCGCGACGGTCTTCCACCGCGGGACGTGCGGCTCGATCAGGATCGTGTTCGCCAGCAGCCCGGCCGCCCGGCGAGTCTCCAGCGGCGAGAAATACATCTCGCCCGGCGTCGGCCGGAAATCGTAATTCCAGACCCAGCGGTCCTGCGTTTGGCTGTTGTATATCCGCTTTCCCTTGTAGAACTCGACCCAGTCCAGATCGCCGTGCTTCTCATGCCCTGGGGGTGCGACGTTCGGGTTGCGGAAGAATATCTCGCGGCTGTGCTTGTCCCAGATGATGGTCTGCGTCTCTTGGTTGCCAAACGCGATGCGACGGCCGCGGCGAGCTGCCCCGCGCGCCATGCCGGCGCCCATCAAGTTGTCCCCGTGACCGATTCTAGCCTCCGCTCATCGCCGGTAGGCGACGTCGTCGTTGCCCCAGCGCGTGACGCCCCGGATGCGGTTGCGGCCGACCATCAGCAGCGTGTCGCAGAGGTCGTCGATGTTCGTGTCGACGACGCGGCCGGCGCGGACGATCCCGACGTTCGGCATAGCGCGGAGGACGGTTTCCGCCGCGAGCTTCTGGCGCTGGTAGGCCGCCGACATCCACTCGATCGACATGCTCGAGATGAACACCATGAAGCCCTGCCGCAGGGCCATCGTCTCGGCCAGGTAGACCGGACCGTCGACGTTGACGACGAACGAACTCTGGTTGCCCTCGCAGGCCTTCGCCCCGTTGGCGCCGGCGCAGAGGTAGAGGACGCCGCAATAGGGAAGCTTGCCCGGGCCGGCGAGGTCGAAATCGGACCGGCCGAGCCGCAGCGCGTCGGGCGCCTTGGCGGCGAGACGACGGCCGATATAGCCGGTTGCGCCGAGGACGGCTTCGATCACGGCTGCTCGCCGACGAACAGCGAGCCCTCGCGGTAGTGCGTCGGGACGTCGGCGAGCGACAGGACGCGGGTCCACGGCTCGCCCTGGCGCCACATCTGCCGGTCGCCGAAATGTTCATAGATGCGGCGGGCGTTTTCCGCCGACCCGATCTCGATCAGGAACTCGCAGTCGATGTCCGCTTCGACCGAGCAGACGACATCGGCCTCGGAGCCCTCGCAGTCGACCTTGGCGAAGTCGACGGCGTGCAGGTACGCCCGCGCCATCAGGACGGAGACGTCGAACTGCTCCACTGGCCCGTGATGACCGCGGGTGCCGTCGAGATGGGATGCCGTCGTGTTGTCGAGCACGCGGGTGAACTTGGCCGGCCCGCAGTGGTCCGACAGGGCGTGGCGGTAGAGGCGGACCTTGCTCGCCACGCCATTGCTGACGACGTTCTGGCGGAGGTGCTCGAAATGTGACGGATCGGGCTCGAACGCCATGACGTCCCAGCCCAGCTTCGCCATGATGATGCTGTGGACACCGATGTTGGCGCCGACGTCGAGGACGCGGCGGTAGTGGCTCCGATGCCGCTCGTAGAGGTCGAAGGCCTGCTGCTCCCGTTCCTCGAACAGGTCAGCCGACGAGACCTTGCCCATCTGCAGGACGGGAATCTCGATGCCGCGGTGGCGGATCGTCTCGATCATGCCGCCCATGCCTGGCGCTGTGCACGCCATTCGTCCGCATAGGGCTCGCCATGGTAGCCCGGCATGTCGGGCACGCCCTCGGTGAAATGCACGATCGCCGGATCGATCTTCGGGTCGCTGTGACCGACCAGGAAGTTCCACTTCGGGTCCAGCGCGCCGATGTCGCAATCATCGAGCCAGCAGAAGCGATGGAGATCGCGGCCAGGCAGCGTGTTGACGACATCGACGGTCAGCTCGTCGTTGGCATAGTGCAGGCAGTTGAAGACCATCAGAGACGACCAGTTCTTCCGCGGGTAGCGGGTCTGGACCTGGCCGACCATCTTGCCGCCCTCGGCCGGATCGTGGTCGTGCTTGACGCAGTAGACCGCGTATTTCGGGTCGAGCTGGTCGAACAACTCGGAGAGGTCGGATCGGACCAGCATGTCGCCGTCCATGAACATCGCCCAGCCATTGCCGGCGAGCTCGGGCGTCAGGAAGCGCGAGCAGGCATGCTCGGTCGCCATCGGCGCCTTGGAGATCGTGTCCCAGAGCACCGCATCGCGCCGCTCCAGTGGCCGGCGGTAGAGCCCGCGCGCCTGCAGGTCGGACAGCACCAGCCCATGGACCGCCGTCCCGGCCGGCGCGTGCTGTTCCACCGATCGCCGCGTCACGGCATAGGCGCTGCACTGCCGGGGGTCGAAGCCGATCCAGATCGAGCGGTCCATCAAACGCCCCATTCTTTCAGCGCATCCTCGATCGAGCGCCGCGGGAACGTGTTGAGCGCGCTCATCGCGGAGGCGTTCACGATCTCGGCGCCGATGCGCTGGATTTCGGCCATGGAGTGCGCAAAGGCCTGGAGCCAGCGCGCGAAGGCGGTATCTGTCGGGTTCGTGGCGGCGTGCCAGGTATTGCGGCCGTACCAATGAACGCCGCCGCGGTCCGTCATGTCGAAGCCGACGAGGATGATGCGGCGGGATCCGAACCGGAGGGCCAGGTTCATTGCCTGAAAGCCGGAGTTGCCGCCGCCGCCGATTTCGTCGGTCGAGTCGAGCACCAGCTTGTCGATGTAGGTTGGCGGCGAGGCCGTTTTCATCCTGATCTTGACCGCAGCGACGCCGGGAAATTCCCGCGGTATTTCCGGCGCCCAGCAGACCCGCAGGCCGGTGAAATCGGGCAGGCCTTTGCGGTGCCGCCACCACGCCGCGTCGCAGCCATAGACCATGTCGGCCGCCGGATAGATGTTGACGTTTTCCTTGATCGCGATGACGCGCGCCTTGCCGCGCAGCACCGATAGATCGGCGGCTTTAGCCGATGGGCCCGAGCCGATGATCGCGACGACCTGGCCGTGCCAGTCCGGCCACCAAGCCGAAGTCAGTCAGGAACGCTCCGCCGTCATGTCGCGGCGGCTGTAGCCGGGAGCGCTATCGGGCTGCTCAGCCTTCCCGGCGGCTTCGGCATCGACGCTGGACGGTTGCGGGGCTGGCGTCTCGAGGAGCGGCGCCGGCGATGGGGCAGCGGGCGGCGGCGCCTGCTCGGCGCGCGGCGCGGTGCGGCGCGTGGCTGCCGGCGCCTTGGGCTGCTCGGCCGGGCGCGCGGCGGGCTTCGGAGCATCGGCTGGCGCGCGGGTCGCCTTCCGACGGCGCTCCAGCATGCCGGCTTCGTCCTCGCTGGCTGCCATGAAACTCTGGCCGGGCGCGTATTCCTTGCCCTCGTCCTTCGCGTAGTAGCGGCGACTGGCAATCATCTTGACGCGCATCGCGACCTCCTAAAGCTGAAACCGCCGGGCCATTGCTGACCCGGCGGGGTTCTCAGTCGGCGACTAGCGGTAGTTGCCGCCCGTGATGTACTGGACCGACCCGGAGCGGGCCTTCGTCCAGTTGATGAAACGCTCGCAGCGGATGCCGACGAGGTTGTTCTGCCAGAGCGACACCGACACCGTGTTCGAGGTGTACGGCGAGTCTGGCGCGTCATCGACCTGCAGCGAAGCCTCGGTCGACACATCGACCTCAACCGCGCCGTCGTCCGCGAGCAGGATGTCCGCGGCGTTGATCGCGACGATGATCGCGCCATCGGCAGGCGAGCCGCCGTTGGCAACGATGTTCTCCGAGGTCACCACCGGGATGCCCTCGATCGAACCACCGTCCTTGTTGAGTTCCGGGAACTCCTTCGTGCCGAAGTCATTCCGCATCAGGCCGAGGCGCAGGGCCTGGGTCTGCGTCATGACCACGACCAGGCCATCCAGGCTGTAGTTCGCCATCGTGTAAAGGGCGAGCATCGCCGAGAAGTCGGCCCGGAAGGCGTCGGCGTTGCTGCCGGTCGCGGTGATCGGCGTGACACCGTTCGTGATCGAGGCCGGGGAAACCCCGACGCTCGCCGCCTTCGACGGATCCAGGAAATCGCGATCCGTCAGGTAGGTGATCGCCTTGACCAGCGAGTTCACCATGAGCTGCTCGGCGTTCGGCTTGGCGAAGCGCATCAGTTCCTGGGTCATCACCGTGATGCCAGCGACCTTCGAGAAGTCGAGGGTCACGGTATCCAGGGCGCCCTTGCTGACCGGCTTCGGCGAGCCCTGGCCGACCCAGTAGGCGGTCGTGCCCGAGGTCTCGCGCGGCACCTTGATGTTGAACGGCACGCTCCGCAGGCCGGGGATGCGCGCGATCACCGACTTCGGACGCAGCAGCTCGATGAACTCTTCCTGCAGGTTCTGGTACGTGACCAGCGGCGCCGCCCAGGTCGAGTCCCAGGTGTTGGCCGGCGCCACGGCCGCCTTCTGCAGGATGTCCTTCGGGGTCCGCAGGACGTTGACGATATCGTCGCCCCAGCCGCGCGCGGCCGCGATGTCGGCCGGGTGGCCGCCGTCTTCCTTCGCCATGAAACGAGCGGCGAGCAGGCGGACGAAGCCGAAGCCCTTCTGGGTCTTCGCGACGGTCTTGACCGCGGCGGCCGGCACGCGAGCGCGGGTGCCCTCGTTTTCGGTCTCGCCGGCCGCAGGACGCGCGGTGGCCTTCAGCGACTTCTCGCGCAGGCGGAGGCGATCGAGGTGCTCGTCGACCTCCTTCACCTCGGCCGTCAGCGTGTCGTAGGCTTCCTTCTGCTCGGCGTTCAGCGTCTCGCCGGTCTCGGCGGACGCGTCCATGATCTTGTCGAGTTCCGCCGCCTTGGCGACGCGGGTCGCCTCGAACGCGGCAATCTGCTCCGCGATGGTGCGCTTCATTGGATTGGCCTCCTGGGCCGATGTCTTGGGGGTGCGTGAGCCCGAGACGCCGGGCGGCAGGGAGCGAACAACCGGTGCAAGCGACTGGCCCAACGAGGCCCGCTGGCGATGGTCGATCGAACGAACTTGGGTGATGCTGCAGTCCTGATTTGCGGGGATGACCACCGCGCTCAGCTCGAGCCACAGCCACTTGACGAAGCGGTAGTTCCAGGTGTCGCCGATGCGCGACGACTCGACTGGCTTGAAGCCGATCGAGAGGCCGCCGACGAGGCCGGACTTGATCTGCTGCCAGGCCCGGTCGAGTTCTTCCTTCAGCGCGCCGGGCTCGGTGATCTTGACGAGCTTCGCCTTGATCTCGATGCCGTCCTTCGTGACCTTGGCGTGCGTGACGTGGCCGATAGGCTGGCGGCTGTCGTGGCCCATCAGCAGCGGGATCGGCAGCTTGAAATCGGCGCCCTTCGGCTCGACGATGTCGCCCTCGCGGTCTGTCGAAGGGGTGGTTGCGATGCCTTCGATGACGCGCAGGTCGTCGTCCGCTGACTTGACGGTCAGCAGCGAATAGGCGCGGGACAACGACATGTCCGCCTCCGATCAGGTCAGCGATGTGGTGGGGTCGGCTGGGGTCAGCGGCTCCGCGCAGGACGCGCGGTCGGGGTCAGGCGATGACGAAGGGCTTGTCGCTCTTGGTCTCACCGCCGACGAACAGCATCTGGTACGTCGCGGGTTCTGGTTTCATCGCCATGCAGGCGACGGCGTTGAAGGACGCCATCAGTGGATCGATCTTACCGGTGCCGGCATTCTGCTTCGTGATCGTGATCGCGTTGCCGCGGGGCTCGACCTTCGCGTTGCCGACGCACCAGTTCATGAGGCGCTGGCCGGCATGTTTCATCGTGCCATCGGCGAGCGCGCGTTCGGCCGTCTTGATCGCCCCGCTCAGTTTCCAGCCCTGCGAGATCGCGACGATGAGCGGCGCCTGGCCTTCGATGTTCAGGATGCCGCGCAGCTTGAGCTCGTCGATGATCTGCCCGACGCCCATCGGGTCGAGACCGATCGCGGCCTTGCTTGGCAGGAGTCCGCTGTCCGAAACCTGCTCGACGTAGTCGACGAGTTCCTCGACGTCCTTGCCGAGTTCATCGACCAGCGTCAGATCGCCGGCCGCGCGCAAGTCCTCGAGGCGGGCCGCCTCGCTCTTCCGGCGCTCCAGCACGACCTTGTGGGCCCATGCGTGATTCCAGAGCAACCAGCCCTGCGTGTCCCGGACCCGGCCGAGCACGGCCAGGCCGAGCAAGTCGTCGAGCCCGCCGCCGTCAATGCCGACAACGGCGACGTCGCAGCGCGCCAGCAGCCCGTCGAGCGTGAGCCCAGGCTCGCCGGCGGCTTCCCACAGGTCGGCGCCGGCCCAGCGGTCGGTGTGCAGGCCGAGGCCGATTTCGAGGTTGAGATGCTGGCTGGCAAAGAGCGCAAGTTGTTCGGCGCCGGTGTCCTGGGCGGATTGCAGTTCGCGCTTCAGGAATTCGATGTCGACCGAGCGGCCAAGGTTCGGGTTGACCATCGGGAATGTCTTGGCGTCCCGCCACGCTTCGGCCTTCAACATGGCCGGCGGCAACTCGTAGATCACCGGCAGCAGCGGAAGGGAGCGCGTGCCGTCCCGCACGGCGCGCGCCTTCATCAACTCCGTGCGAAAAACCCCGGCGGGCGGCTTCTTGCTCTGCGTCGAGATTTGAAACATGAAGCCGTCTGGCCGCGCCGCGAGCGCGCCGCGGATTTCCACGAAGACGTCCGCCGCCTTCGGCTTCTCGGCGAAGACGTGGGTCTCGTCGACCAGAATGCCGGTCGCCTTCACGCCGGTGATCGTGTCGGTATCGGCCGCTTTGATCTGGATGACCGCGCCGCTGATCCGGTGCGTGATCGTCCGGATATGGCGCTGAAGGTGGAATATTTTCTTCAGGTTGTCGTCGGCGCGGATCATGCCGGCTGCCTGACGGAAGGCGATGTCAGCGATCTCTTTGGTCGGCGCGATCAACAGAAACTCGGCCTGCGGCCGCCGGTTCATGATCGCCGCCGTGACCATGACCGCCGCAGCGTTGGTCGACTTGCCGTTCTTCTTCGGCACCAGGAGGAAAACCTCCTGAATCATCCGCCGATTGGTCGTGGAATCGTAGGAGCCGAACAGCGCCGCCACGATGTCCCGGAACCAGTCGCCCGTGGCCTCGGCAAGGGTCGGGGTTCCAATCACATCCGGCACCCGCAGGCGACCAAAGATGCGAAGCGCCTTGTCGGCCTCGTCCTTGAACAGAGGCAGCGTGGCGACCAGCGACTTCCCGTTGACGATTCTGTCCTGCCAGTCTGGGCAGGCGCAGGACCAGGGGTTCAATGCGATCGTGCGCCCGATGGCACAGCTAGGTCGTCGCCCCAGTCGGCGTTCTGGCCGGCAGCAGTCCGATGCGCGTCGGCGTCAGCATCAGCCTTCTTGCCGTCCGGATTCGGTCGCGAATGGACGTATGGCGCTGCCGCCATCGCCATGCGATCACGTCGGAAATTGTCGGCGCTGCGGTCGTTCATCACCGCCAGCATGTATTCGAGCGGGGTTCGGTTGACCGCCTCAGCCGCATCCGCGATGTCCCCCGGCACCGCTGGCTCCTTCGCGACGGTCTTTGATCCCTTGGGGCGGCCTGCGCCAGCCCTGGGTCCACCTCGGGCCATTGTTGCCTCGCTATCCGAACAGCCGCAGTTGCCCGCCGGCGCCGTTGGATTTCCGGGAGTTGCAAAGCCAGTGCGACGACTGGACGTTCCTGCGGGTGTGGTCGCCGCCCTTCGATAGCGGCACGATGTGGTCGACGCTGGCGCGCATCGGATGCGGAGCCTTCAAGCGCTTGTTGACCGGCCCGCTGCATAGACCGCAGCGCCAGCCGTCGCGCTCGTGGATTTCCCGGCAGGTGAACCGCTCGAAACCCACGCCGCGCTTCCGCGCCCGGTAGCGATGTCCAGCCGCGCGTTTCGCCTCAGCGGGCGTCGCGTAGATTTTCCGGCCGCCAGCCTGCGGTCGACAGGCGACCGAGCAGTACAGCCCGCGTCCCATCGCCTTCGCGGTCCGGCAAGTGCGTCTCGGCAAAAACGACTTCCCGCAGGTCGCGCAGTCGGCTGGCAGAAGTTCGCGGTCGTCCCGCTTGTCCTTGCAGGCCGACGAGCAGAAGCGCCGCAGTCGGCCGGGGCCGGGCAGTCGCTCGTATTCAAACGGGGTCGCGCAGACGATGCAGGGTAGACTGACCCTTTCGCCGCCCTTACGGTGCGTCGCAGCCATTGGACCGGTTCCTTCGGTCTGGTGGTCAGGCCCGGTCGACCGTTGGCGCGGTCGGCTGGGCCGAAATCAGTGGAATTCAAACGAGGGGGAAAGTTCTACGAATTGCAGATCGGAAGAGCG
>ERZ869925.47-NODE-47-length-67667-cov-8.234515_pt1 | contig 67667 bp, 63 predicted proteins | sample MGYA00579311_ERZ869925 | MGnify/ENA primary metagenome ERZ869925 (study PRJEB32216, sample SAMN09231817) | wastewater metagenome | place: USA: Maryland | collected 2016-07-30 | study: EMG produced TPA metagenomics assembly of the PRJNA472060 data set (Reclaimed water...
CGTCACTATCTTTGCTTTAAGAACAAATTTATTATCTATGAACGCACAAAGGAACAAAATCAAGGTTCCAAGCCTATCGAACGTATAAATATGACAATCTTTGGTCGTAATAGACAAGTTTTAATGGATATTGTTGATGAGGCCAAGAAGCTCAATGGGCAATCTGATAAAGGGTTCGTCTCAATTTTCTCACGCCGCTACGATAATTGGAACCTTATTTGTAAAAAACCCCACCGCCCCATAGATTCTATAGTCTCAAAAGATAACTTGGTGCAGGATATTGTTGATACTATTAAGATGTTTGAATCGTCTGAGGAATGGTATCAAAAGAGGGGAATCCCCTGGCATACTGGAATATTGCTTTGTGGGCCTCCTGGCAATGGCAAAACTTCCATCATTTTTACTGCTGCCAGCGTACTCAATAAACACCTAGCAATTATTAATCTTGGGGAGCCTGAACTAACACTTACATATTTAGTTTGTCTTCTACAATCTTTGCCCGAAAACTCCATGTTAGTCTTAGAGGATATAGACTGCGTTAATGCCACACACGACAGAGAAGTAAAGAAAGATAGTGATGGGGATGTAATAGAACAGCTAGACTTGGCCTCAATTCTTAACGTGCTAGATGGATTTACTACCTGTCACGGTATGATTACATTCATGACCACCAACTACCCTGAGAAATTGGATGCTGCCCTAGTTCGCCCAGGTAGAATGGATAAGACCTATACTATTAATAACCCAAATTCTGACGAAGTTGCCGCCATGTTGGTTAGATTCTTCCCTTTGGCCACACAAGAAGAAATTCACAAATTTGCTACAATTGTGCCAAAAGATACAAATATGGCGACAGTTCAGGGGCACCTAATGACTTATAGACATGACATTAATCAAGTTCTAACAAATAAGGTTGGGAATGAATCATAATTTTTATCTTTGTTACGATTTTGAAACGGGTGGCAAAGACCCCAGAACATGTGAAATTACACAAATTGCTGCGGTAGCTATTGACCCATATAAGTTAGAGATAGTCGATAGTTATGCCAGTGATGTTAAACCTTTTAATATGGATACTCTTGAGCAAGAAGCTTTGGATATAACCAAGAAAACAAAAGAACAGATTGAGACATATCCATCGGCAGCAGTGGTATGGCCACAATTTGCCTCTTTTATAAAGAAATATGACAAGGCAAAAACAGCTTCTAAGAGTACGTATAATGCCCCTATTCCTATGGGGTTTAATATTGTAAATTACGACATGATATTATTTCAGCGATATTGCGAGATTTTCAAGAATGTAGACGGTGAAGGCAAGCAAAATCTTATGAATGGGGTATATAAGTTTGACATACTAGATGTGCTCTGGAATCTATGGAACTTCCAAAGAGAGCCAAGTAAGACTAATCTTGCAGCTATTAAAAAATATATGGGATTTTCGCAAGAATCAATGGATAATGCCCATAATGCTATTCAAGACGTTTCTGATACTGCTGCCATAGGTATCAAGTTACTACAGTTATTTCGCAATATTTGCCCCAAAATCAAGTTCGAGAACTCTTTTGCTACAAAGGCATAATGTATGGATGTATTATTTATCACTAAAAAGCGTAATGTCCCAGGCTATACTCATTCAAGCTTTGGTCTTTGCAACTCTGCTCAATTTGTTGCTAATCGTTTGAATAAGAATGATATTACAGCTTTGGTAGTAGATGTAGTAGATAATAATGATATAGATAGAGTTGTTACTCAATATGAACCTGTTGTCGTTATTATAGAAGCATTATGGGTTGTTCCTGAGAAATTTAATGTATTGCTTAAACTACATCCTGATGTTGTGTGGATTGTTAGAATCCATTCAAAGGCCCCATTTCTCTCTATGGAAGGGGTGGCATTTAAGTGGTTGAATGAATACAAAGCTATTCAAGCTGCTCACCCATCAAACTTTGCCGTTTCATGTAATAATGAACAGTTTAATGAAGAACTAAATCGTTGTATAAATATTCACTCTATCTATTTGCCAAATATTTATGATACTGGCATAGGTCAAAGCCCAAAGCCTCCCACAAATACTTCTTTAGATATTGGGTGTTTTGGAGCAATTCGCCCATTGAAAAATATGCTTATACAGGCTATGGCAGCAGTAGTATTTGCAGACGAGAAGGGTAAGCACCTTCGCTTTCATATTAATGCAGCAAGAACAGAACAGCTTGGTGATAATACACTTAAGAATCTTCGTAGTTTATTTGCTGGAACTTCATTTGAATTAGTTGAACACCCTTGGTATCCTCATGAGAAATTTGTTACTGAGATTGTTCCTCAGATGGATATTGGAATGCAGGTCAGTTTATCTGAGAGTTTTAATATTGTAGCGGCAGATTTTGCTGACCGCCACGTTCCTATGGTAGTTTCCCCCGAAATTACTTGGATGCCGAGTTGGACTAAAGCTGACCCAACTAGTATGGACAGTATTATTCGCACTCTGAGATTTGTTAGTTTGGCTTCATATGTACAATTACAGCAAATAAATACTGTATATCTAGCATCGTATAATCGTACAGCTACTAGGAAATGGCTCGATTTCGTAGACGACACTCTCACAGGATAATATGGTAAACGTAAAAAAAATTCCGTTTGACGACCAGTACACTTGGGATTTACTCTCTAGTGGTAATACTAAGGGAATATTCCAACTTGAAACTCATACCGGGCAAACTTGGTCTGCTAAAGTACAACCACAGAATTTACTAGAGTTATCTGCTCTGGTGAGCATCCTCAGACCAGGAAGTTTGAAAGCCCGCGACGAAAACGGTGTTTCTATGAGCACTCACTATGCCCAGCGGAAAAACCACTTAGAGGAAACCAAGAGTATATTTCCATATCTCGATGATATTCTTGCTCCAACATACCAATGTATGGTATATCAAGAGCAGGCAATGTTTATAGCTGTAAAAGTAGCAGGATTCAATGAACAAGAGGCAGACGAACTAAGAAGTGCTATCGGCAAGAAAAAGGCTGATAAAATGGCTAAAGTTAAAGAGAAGTTTATAGCAAAAGCAAAGACTCATGGAGTAGCGACAGAAGAAGAAGCAAGGCAGATTTGGGACTGGATTGAGAAGTCTCAGAAATACTCGTTTAATAAATGCCTATCTCCAAGAACGGTAGTAGATACCAAAACAGGCTCTAAAAAACTAGCAGATGTTACTATTGGTGAGTTTGTATATTCTCCATATGGTTTTGTTGAAGTAGTCAACAAATATAATAACGGTCTCAAAGATGTATACAAAATACAACTAGCAAATAAACTAGTTATAGAATGTACTTTAGACCATAAATTACTATGTCATGATGAAGTTTCTAGACCAATCTATCAAATACTACTAGAGAAACGTACTGTATTCACGTCTTTGGGAAATAGTGCAATAGTTAAAATTGATTATTTGGGCCAAGAGGAAACAGTAGATATAGAAGTGGGGCATCACAAGCATGTGTTTTATGGGGGCGGAATAGGAACCTCCAACAGTCACGGAGTAGGATATGCCAAACTAGCATATATCACGGCTTACCTAAAGGCCCACTACACGTTAGATTTCTTTACTGCTTGGTTGAAAAAGGCGTTTCATAAACAAGACCCAAAGAAGGAAATTGCTGAATTAGTAAGGGACACTAAGAAGTTTAATATAGTTGTTCTACCTCCATACTTTCCTAATGATAGTAAGCATTTTTATAATGATGGTAGTTATATCTATTTCGGCCTGAACGATGTAAGACAAATTGGCGTAGCAGTTTATGATAAGATTGTAAAGAATCAACTAGAAGTGTCTAAGATTATAGGCAAATCTCCAGTGCAATGGGACTGGCTAGATTTTTTGATTCATTTTTCAGACAAGATTGCTTCTACGGCGGTCGAGGCCCTAATATCTTGTGGGGCTTTGGATTACTATGGCCTACAGAGAGCTAGAATGTTGTTTGAGTACCAAATATGGGGGCGTCTTACCCCAACGGAAAAAAACTTCATAATTACCCATATTTACCAGGGCGGCAGTTTAAAAAACCTCGAAGAAGTCCTAAGATTAGTACAGCCAACTAAGAAATTGGGTGGCGGCACTGCAAACGTCAACAGGTCAGCATTCGTTGCAGATTTGATTGTTACTTTGCATAGTCCACCTACTTCTTTAGATGACAAAATTGCTACAATAGTGGCTATGGAGATTAAGTACTTGGGCGTTTGTATCAGTGGGCATAAAGCCGATAGTGCCAACGACCAGTATTCAATAACTTGTACTTGTAAAGAATTTTCAGAAAAGGTTATTAAAGACGAGGTTTCTCTTGGTGTTGAACTAAAAGAAGTTAAGGCAATTAAAACAAAGAAGGGTCAGGATATGGCCTTCCTTACAGTTGAGGATTCAAGTGGAGAACTTAATAATATAGTAGTATTTAGTGACCAGTGGGAAGAATTTCAGTGGTTGCTAATAGAACAAAACACCGTCATTTTAACAGGACAACGCGGTAAAACTGGAAGCTTAGTAGTTCGGTCGATTAGACAAGCCTAAAGGAAAATAAATGCTTGCATCCATTGATGATATTATCATTTTTCTCAAGAAGCACAAGTATAGAGTATCAGTATATCCAACAACTGGTGGATGTGTGTTAAAACTACCAAAACACCCACTAGTACAAGTAGAAGAAATATACTACATTACTGAATACAATGCCAAACTCAAAAAGTGGCACTTATCTGCTAGATTACGCTCAGAAGAAATTTATGTTGGGACTGCACCAGAATACACGTTGCCCATCCTTATCTTCATCAGTATTATAAATATATGCGAAACGATTGGTTATGACCCGAATTTGATTGGGTTTTTCATGTCGGAGCATATTGAAGCAACAGAAGATAATTATCTTGAAGTACTACACAAGCCCTCCAAGCCTTTAGTTTATAAAAAAATGAGAGCACTCTTAGATTTATTAGAGGCTAGCAAAGGTGATATTAGTACAGAAGAAGCCGACATATTGGCAAAAGAACAGGGTATTGTAGAAGGTTTTAATGCGATTAAAGGGTTCCAGCGTGGAACTATTTTGAGTTCACTTGTCGAAGGGGAAATTAATGAACCAGTGTAATTTTATCGGTCGTTTGACTAAAGATGTGGAACTGCTTTACGGTCAGTCAGGAACTGCAATTGGTAAGTTTAGTTTAGCTGTCAATCGTAAATTCAAGGACAAGGAAACGGTGTCTTACTTTGACTTTACAGCATTTGGCAAGACCGGAGAACTTGTAGCACAATATTTTAAGAAAGGTGATGCTATTCTAGTATCTTCTCGTGCAGAACAAGAAACTTGGGATAAAGACGGTATAAAACATTCTAAGATAAGTTTTGTTGTAGAAAATATTGAATTCTTACCATCTAATAACAAAAATCTAGAAAAGGGTGAAAAACAATCACAGACTTCAAACAAAGCAAAGAAACAAGAAGATATTGTAAGTGAAATTGAAGAAGAAGTGCCATTTTAATGAAATCACTATATTGGTATTTTTATAGCATACTATACGCTATGAACAGTAGATGTTATGATTCTAAAGACAAAGATTACGAACATTATGGTGGCAGGGGAATATATATATGTCAACAATGGATAATGATTAAAAATCCAAAAGTTTCAAAATCGTTAGCTACGATAAATAGAGAAAAAGTAAGTGCTTTTATGTCTTGGTCATTGTCTGTTGGTTGGGAAAAGGGATTAGAAATAGATAGGATAGATAATAATAAAGGTTATAGTCCAGATAATTGTAAGTGGACTACACGTAGACAAAACACTATAAATAGAAATAAGATGTTAAATACTACATCTAAATTTCGAGGCGTTTCTTTTCATAAATGTAGTAAAAAATGGGCCTGTCAAGTGCAGGCGTGTGGAAAAAAATATTATGTTGGGGTTTTTAATACTGAATTAGAGGCAGCACAAGCATTTAATACTTATATATTAAACAATGATTTACCACAAAAATTAAATGATTTAGGAGATTGTAATGATAGTTAGAAAGATTTTTAGACGACCACGGATTGAAGTTAAGAGAGAATTGTTCCGTCGTTTGTTTAGCGTTCCTGACGGAAATAGAGATGTGTATATTGATGGATTTTATCTTTTGGGCATTATTCCTATTTACGTTCAGAGAACATACTTGTAATGCGTAAAAAACGGATACTTTGGATTAATGAGGCTTCATACCTTGCGACAGGATATGCGATTTATGGGCGAGAAGTCATGTCTCGGCTGCACGCTTCTGGAAAATATGAAGTAGCAGAACTTGCAACATATGGTTCGCCATTAGACACACGACGATTTAATGTTCCGTGGACGTATTATGGAAATGCACCTGACGAGCAAGGTAATCCAAACTATCATGCAAACATGACAAATTTGTATGGTGCCTGGAGACTTGAAGAAGTCCTATTAGACTTTAAGCCAGATTTCGTCACTACCATATCCGACATTTGGATGACCTCATTTATTCCAGAAAGCCCCTTTAGGAAACTATTTAACTGGTCTCACTTAGCCCCAGTAGATAGTGTCCCACAAGATGCTGCATTCCTCGGTATATATGCCAATGCTAATGCCGTATTCGGATATTCAGATTGGGCCTGTGAAGTCTTAAAAGAGGAAGGTGGTAATAAGATTCGCGTTGGCGGTACTATTTCACCTGCCGCCGCCCCAGAATTTCAACCAACACCCGATAAAGTCGCCCATAAAAACAAAATGGGTCTTACTGACTGTTATGTGGTAGGTACTGTAATGCGTAATCAACAACGCAAACTTTACCCCAATTTGTTCAACGCCTTTAAACAGTTTCTCTTTCTGGCTCCAAAAGAAATCTCAAAAGATGCATACTTATGGCTTCATTGTAGCTATCCAGATTTGGGTTGGGACATTCCTGAATTACTAAAAGAATCAGGGATTGGCCATAGAGTACTATTTACCTATATATGCGAAGCTTGCGGGTTCGTATTTCCAGCATTTTTCAGCGATGCCAAATGTACTTGTTCTAACTGTGGTCAACCAGAAGCTAAATTGACTAGTAATCAGTTGGGTACTAATAATGCACAGCTAGCAGATGTATATAATTGTTTTGATATTTATGTACAATATGCTGTATGTGAAGGTTGGGGAATGCCTGTTGTGGAAGCTGCATCATGTGGCGTTCCAGTAGCTGCCGTGAACTATTCTGCCATGTCTGACGTGTGTTCAAAACTTGGTGGCTATCTAATCCCTATTCAAAATTATTTTAGAGAGTCTGCTACACAGTTTATACGAGCATATCCCAATGATACTGCATTAGCCAATATATTAAGTCAATTCTTTAATCTCCCATCTACACTACGTAACCTCAAGGGGCAAGAGATGTTACGTAATGTCAAACAGTTCAATTGGGATAAGGCAGCATACTTATGGATGCATTATTATGATTCTCAGCCCACTATAGATAACTGGGATTGCCCCCCAGATATATTTCAATCAGCTACTGAGATTCCAAATAATCTTGCTCCACCTGATTTAGTACGTTGGTCTTACTTGAATGTATTGGGACAAGTGAATGATATGTATTCATATGATGCCCTGAGACACATTAAAGACCTGACTCACGGTATTAGAAATGCTGGGCACGGTGGATTGAGTGTTAGTGACAATAGTTTGTTCGGTGCCAACCCAGAAATGGAATACTTCGGTGTTAATGAGTTTATAAAACTTTTGACAAATAAGCGGATAGGTATTAATTATTGGGAGAGTCGTAGAAGTGGCAGAATACAAGAACCCAAACCAGACTTTATAGTGAATAAAAAAGTATGATAGAATACACTCCACCACCAATAGAAGAAAAAGAACTAAAATTTTTCTGGAATTTATCTGATGGTAAATGGACAATGTATGTTGGATTAAATGACCAGTATCGTGGTTGTCGTTCTAGGTTTGGCGAACTTCTACTTAAAATAGGTAATGGTAGAAAAACAGACTATGAATTACTAGATGACTTCTTTATTCCAGAAGATGTGAGAATTGCAAGAATTAAGGAAGATAGAGCAAATAATCCACCAAGAGAACTACTAGAATTTGGCGGGCAGCGTAATCCATGAAAGTACTATATGTAGGACACTATAGAGACCATACTGGTTATGGTGATGCAGCAATTCGCAACATTCTAGCTCTAGACGCCGCAGGGGTAGACGTAGTATGCAGGTCTATTAGATTCAATAATAGTAATCTGCCTCTACCAAAACGAATTCTCGAATTGGAACAGAAATCTGAATACGGGGCAAATATCTGTATTCAAAGTACACTGCCAAGCTATATCGAATATGATGGACATTTTGATAAAAATATAGTCTGTTATTATAACGAAACTGATAGTTTTTGTGATAGTGGGTGGGAAACTAAGATTAATTGTATGGATTCTGCCTGGGTGGCGTGTCCTGCAATGGAACGAGCGGCCAGAAAAAGTGGCGTTAAGATTCCGATTGATATTATTCCAATTACTTGTGATACAACACTTTACGAAGAAGAATATGAACCACTAGACATTCCTCAAGTTAATGGGAATTTTATTTTCTATTGGATAGGAGAATTAATTCATAGAAAAAATTTGACAGCAGCAATGGTTGCTTTTCATTTAGAATTCTCACCAAGCGAACCAGTGTCTTTTATAATCAAGGCAAATAAGTCAGGTTTGAGTGCAGAACAATGCTTAAATGAAGTTCAAAATCTATCAAAGGCAACAAAAGAAAATTTGAGGCTTTATGGCAGTGTAGATGATTATGCTAAAGAAATTGTAATTACAAAACGCCTAAGCGTAGAAGAAATGATGAGGCTTCACGCTACATGTCACTGTTTTTTGATGACTGGTTATGGTGCTGGGTGGAATATGCCAGCAGTAGACGCTATGGGAATTGGTAACACTGTTATTGCAAATGAAACCGGACTATTTGAGGATATAGGATACTTTAATTTTCCTGCTATTACAGTACCTGGACAGCCTGAACCAGTGATTGATAATCCTGGAATTCCTGGCTTACACACAGCGAATGAAACATGGAAAAGAATTGACATAACTAAACTACGAAAAGCAATGAGAAATGAATTTAATGCAAGTTTAGAATATCGTCAAGAAAAGGCCAATCGAGGCTTGGACTTGATGTATGATTTTTCGTATGAAACTATTGGTCAAAAAATGAAGGGGCTACTTGAACAATAATGGCTAGTTTAATGGGTAGCTTCCTAAGAAAAGCTTATACTAAAAGAAGTAATGTAATTACTACCAGTACTCACGAACGATGGCAATCTTTACTTGGTGGGGTAAATGCTGATTTTCATCTATTCCACGCAGAAGGAATGAAAACATGGAATACCACATATAATCCTATACCAGATAATCATAAAATATACAATTCATTAAATCTACCAATTAACCAAGATTATACTGTAGTTCTAAGTCAAAACAAGCTTGCTCACTTTCAATTAATGGAGCAATATGCTCAGGCATTACAAATTCCATTAATTTCATGGGAACATTGTCTTCCAGTTCCAAATTTACCAGTTGGGCATATCTTAGCACGAAAGAAAATGAGTGGTGAATTTAATGTATTCATCTCTGATTTTAGTAGAAAAGCTTGGCTATATGAGGAAGATGAAGCGGAAGTTATCCATCACGGACTAGATACAGATTTATTCTGTTTGGGCCAAAAGGAACGAAAGGGGCAACTTCTAAGTGTTGTGAATGATTGGCGAAATCGAGACTGGTGTTGTGGGTTCCGGTTGTGGGAAGAAGCAACCAAGGGGCTAAATGTGAAGGTTTGGGGCGATACTCCTGGGATTTCAGTGGCGGCAGATGGGGTAGAGCATCTTATTTCTGAGTATCAAGAATCTAGAGTTTTTGTTAATACTTCATTGATTAGCCCAGTACCTATGGCTTTGCTTGAAGCTGCTAGTTGTGGTTGTGCTATAGTTACTAGTGAAACTTGTATGATTCCTGAGATTTTTACTCATGGTAAAGATTGTTTTATGTCTAACGACCCCAAAAAGTTGAGGAACTATTGTCAGAAGTTATTGCAGGACGAGCAATTGGCAACAGAGATGGGGTTGGCTGCTAGAAAAACAATTGTAGATAATTATAATCTGCCCAAGTTTGTAGCAAAGTTTAACGATTTGCTGGACAGGGCTTCAAATTGTATTTTGGGGGCATAATGGAAGTAGTTTTAGTATATACCAATAAAGATGCCAATATGTCAAATGGGGTTATTAATCTTAACTCTGACTATGATGGTTTGGCCGATTATGATTCTGGTGAAGTTGATTACATTGAAGCTTTAGATGTAATTGATTTTATTCCACGATTAGATTTAGAGAAAGCTATTAAATCATGGGTTAGTAAAGTTTGTATTGGTGGGCGTATAGCCATTGGTGGTACTGACTTACATGCCGTCTGTCGAGCTTTTCATAGGTACGATATTACTCTATGGGACACTAATCAATTATTACATGGTGATGAAGGATTACCACGTATTACACAATTTAGTCTTATTGGATTGGCAGAACTCTTGGAGAGTTTTGGACTGAAAATCTTGAAGAAACGCCTAGATGGCTACATGATGCTAGTGGAGGCTCAACGTGTCTGAAACAGTAGAGAAACCTAAGAATATAGTAGAGACGGTCTGTAAAGAATGTGTTTGGGCCGAATACGAAGGTAAGACACAAGTAGATTGTAAACTTGGGCGTCTAGCGAAGTTTCGTACTCAGGGCACGTTGGTAGCAGAAGTATATGATGACGACAAGGAATTCTTTGTAATAGAAAATAGGGTGTGTAATGCTTGCCGTAATAGTAATTGGGCGGCTAAAACCTTATATGATTACACTGGCCCAGAATCGACTAACGAACTCTATCTAGTTACCAAACTAGGAGAAGAAATACGAATCAAACAAGACGTTTTTGTTCATATCACTACTGATAGCACCTATGGACAAATACGAGATATTTTACTCCAATTAGAACCACATAAGGATTTCATAGAAAACCTAATAGTGCTTTTGAATGGGGAAACTACAAGCCCCTCTGAGATTCGCCCACTACTATCTGGATTTAATTGGTCAATAAAGAAGGTCTGTGAATTAAATGCTACATTAGAACGAGCAGTTAGCATCTTTTTGGGCAAAACTAACACATTATTCTATACTGTTGTTTTCCCTGGCCAAACACTTCCAGAAAATCTTTTAGAGAAAGTTGACTATGCTATTAATAGCGGCCTCAAAGTCTTTAATTATGTTGTTGTCGAAGAAGACTCCTATTGCTGTCAAACGATACTCCATCAAATGTGGTCTAAAAATATCAAAGAAGAAATCGACAAAATTGCCATCGAGAAAAAATGTAAACCAGTAATAACACTTGAAGAATTGGATGTTGATTACTTATGCGTGTAACAGTACTTATGCCAACGTATAATTATGGTAAGTGGATTAGTGGAGCTATAAAATCCATCTTTAGGCAAGATTATCTAGAGAAGTTTCCAGATGGAACCTTGTCTGTAATTGTAATTGATGATAATTCTACAGATAATACTAAAGAAATAGTTACAAATATAGGTAAGGAAGATAGTCGTGGTGTTAGTGTTGGTTATATTCAAAATATAGAAACTAAGGGGCCTTCGTTTTCTAGAAATCAGGGCATAAAAGCAACCATACAAAATACTGATGTATATGCTATGCTTGATGCTGACGATGAATACCAACCTAATAAGATTAGTCGATGTGTTGAAAAGATGTTGGAGTTTCCTGACATTGGGTTAGTCTGTACAGACTTTGTAAATTACAGTGATGATAGAGGGTATTTAAATCATGAGTATAGACCCCCTTATGAAAGAAATGTATTAGAAAGAGAATGTATTATTTATAGCGGTGCGTTGTTCCGTGCAAACATACTGCCAAAAAGCGGTTTATTTGATGAGGAAATGCGTGTCTGCGAAGATTATGATTTATGGTTGCGTTTGACTGAACATACAATTGCTTGTCATGTGGCAGAACCACTATCTGTAAGGCGTGTTACAGGGCTAAATTCGGACCAAACAGTACCAGTTGAAATTTGGCACCAAAATTGGGATAGAATCCGCAACAAACTTTTAGCTAGAAATCAATGAGAATAAATAAAACCAGCTTTACTAGTTCAAAAGCCGCTCCCGGTCCACAAAACGTAAATCAAGACCATGCGTTTACTGTATTGGTAGTAGCGGCAACAGCACAATTTGTGAAAGGCTCCACCAGTAAGTCTCTCTTGGAGATAAACGGGGAGTTGCTACTCGATAGACAAATCCGTATCATATCTGAGAAGTGGCCCGGTGTAGAAATTTTGGTTTTGGTAGGTTATCAGGCCAAACAGATTATGGGGTTATCGAAGTCTCATGTTCGATTCATTGAAATTGAGAACTATGCTAATAATAGTCTACTGAAAAACATTGGTATGGGGCTTCGTGCATGTTTAACTGAGTCAGTATTGATATGTGTTGGTAATTTAGTTGTAAATAAAGACATATTTGATATACCGCTAGATAAAAATTGCGTAGTCATTGATACACAGAAACGGTTGTCTAAAGACTATGTTGGGATTACGTACAACAAATCTGCCAATATCTTTTCTTATGGGCTGCCGAGTAAATGGGCTAATATCGCATATTTAACGGGGAAAACACTTGAGGCATTCAAAGAACTTGCGTGGGGTGAAAAGGCAAATTTACAATTAGTACATGAAGCATTTAATGAACTATTAGATAATAACCATAAAATTGATGTGGTAGAACCGCAAACAATGAAACTAGTCATTGTTGAAACTAACGACGATGTAAACAAAGCGAGGGCAATATGGTAAAAGAAGGGTTTATCGACATAGGAAAACTTAAACCTGGGACTACAATACTTATAGAGACTTCGGTAAATCCCCCAGACTTTAATAAACATGTAGAATGCGGTTTTGCTTACGAAATTACAATTATTAATCCAGAGTTTGGAGAGATTACCCTTCTTGGTGGAAATTTTCTAAAACAACATGAAGAAGTAATATTTGTTGGCTCAATAACCAAAGCGAAAACAAGAAAAAATCAAATACATCATAACCTATGCCTAAAATTTACTCATTTTGGTCGTGCTATCATTACCTCCCCTATTAGAACAGCAAAGATTATTGGGAATGGTTATACGTATGAAATGCCGTGGACAAACGCAGTAGAGGAAGTAGAGGAAGAAACTTTATGAAGGTTTTGGCTTTATACCAACCGTCAGCCGGAAGTTTTATATTCAGTGGGTGGGCGAATGCTCTTATAAATTCTGGACATGAATTCCGTTGGTTACATAAAGATACTGAATCTGTATTTGATGTATTCAACACATATGAACCAGACCTGTTTATTGGCACTACATACTGGTTAGATAGGGCTACAATCAAATGTATAGCTAAACGACCAAATCTTAAAGTTATAATGAAGGGTAGTAACTGGGGCGACTTAAATAAAGAGATAGACCTAGTTAAATATCCAATCTTAATGAAGACTGATGAAGAAGTTAAGCTAGTAGAAGAACTATTTGAATTAACTGGTAAACCACAATTAATCTTTAATCATTATGACCAAGTAGATATTCCATATACAATGGGAGACTGGGGTAATATTGGGATAACGGTTGGTAGTCAGCTACCAGCAGCAGATATACATACATACTTCCCAACGCCGCCTGACCCAAAACTACTTTGTGATATTGGTTTTTGTGGTGGTTATTGGCCATACAAAGCCAAGCAAATGGATAAGCATCTTGCACAATTTTGTCTGACTGGAGAGTATAATGTTAAACTTTTTGGTAATCAGGCGTGGCCATATATTCAATACTTGGGTAGTTGCCCAGACAGTGTAACTAATGCCCTATTTTCATCTGCTAGAGTTTGCCCAAATCTAAGTGAACCACACGCCCAAGATTTAGGATTTGAAATTTCTGAGAGAGTATATAAAGTTACTGCCGCTGGTGGCTTTTGCTGCTCAGACAATGTAAAATCTTTACGTGAAACTTATGGGGAAGATGAATTACTTTTATTCAATTCCCCGTCAGAATTAAAAGAAATCGTTGACCACGTAAGGTCTAAACCAGTAGAATACTTCTATGAGTACAGACTACGTGGACTAAAAAGAACTTTGCACAGCGAAACATATTATCACCGTATTGCGTCGGCATTTCAAGTATTAGGACTAATTCAAGAAAAGCAGGAGATTCTAGAAAAATGTCACGAGAGAACGTCCGAATTGTTGTTACTGGCGGAAAAGGCTTTGTCGGTCGAGCAGTTACAAACAAGTTAAATGAGGCTGGGTATAAGCACGTATACCCTGTTGGTATTGCTGACTACGATTTACTTGTGCCGTCAGAAGTAGACCGGATGTTTTTTGAGTTGGAGCCAGAAAAAGTTATCCATTTGGCGGGCAAAGTCGGTGGTATCGGGGCAAATAAGCAATTCCCTGCCGATTTTATCCATGACAATCTACTTATGGGGCTTAATGTAATTAATTATGCTTCTAAGTATAAAGTTAATAATTTCGTTCTAGCTTCTTCTGTATGTGGTTATCCTCAGATGACCACTACTCCTATGAAAGAGGTTAATTTTTGGAATGGGCAACCAGAGGAAACTAACCGGGCATATGGTATTGCTAAGCGTACCTTGGTAGATATTCTACAGGCATATTCAAAGCAGTATAATATGGTTGGCATTTCCCTATTGTTCGCCAATATGTATGGGCCGGGCGACAATTTTAACCCTCAGTCTAGTCATGTGATTCCCGCCCTTATTACTAAGTTTGACCATGCTATCCAGAACAATGAGTCAGAAGTAACTATTTGGGGCGATGGCTCTGCTACTAGGGACTTTTTGTATGTTGATGATGCAGCCACTGTTATCCTCAAGTCTGTCAATGAAAAGGATAGCTTATGTGCTAATGTGGGCAGTGGCAAGGAAATTACGATTTATGAGTTAGCCCAAACAATCAAGGGTTTAATGGGCTACAATGGCAAAATCGTGTGGGACTCGTCCAAACCAAATGGCCAAATTCGACGCTCACTGGACACATCTAAGGCCCAGGCATATCTTGACTTCAAGGCTGAAACCTTACTTGTAGACGGCCTGAATAATACAATTGAATATTACAGAAGCGGTGTTTTATGTCAACAATGATTGACTCCCTAACTCCAGGAGTTACATTTCCCCCTATTAAAAAACTTGGGTTTATGATTCCAAATCTGGGGGCTAACCAGCTAGCATTCTACTTCATTAAGAAGACCAACCTACTTCTTTCTGGCAAAACTGATTATGACATAATCGCCTTTTATGAGAACCTGCACAGAAATGTCTGTCAGCCTCATTTTAGTGTAATGCAGCTTGGCGAGGCTTATAATTATGCCGCTCCAGTTGTCGCCACTAATGTAGTATTGGCCGACCAGTTAATTAGAATGCCATCCCCAACGAAGAAAATCTTTTATGTTTGGGATTTAGACTGGCATCGTGGGAATTATCGAAATTATGAGTTTTTTGCCCGTATTTACCGCCATCCAGAGTTGACATTAGTAGCTAGGTCAGAGTATCATAAGATAGCAATTGAGAATGCTTGGAATACTCCAGTTTCTGCTGTGATTGAAGATTGCGATATGGAGAAGTTTTTTGGAATCTAATATCAAAGAAGCAATCAAGTTGGCTAAAAAACAAGTAGTGTATATGCCATCTTGGAAGCGTCATTGTCTTGAAGACAGTGGAAGACCAACAAGATTAACTGAAGCAGAGTTGGTAGAAAGAGTAAAAATGGACGCACAAGAGTTAAAAAAAGAGATACTTTCTATTTTATGTGAGGGTGGATTAACTCTTAATATTTTAGAGAGAAAGAATAAATATGGTTTTGAATTACAATATAGTAATATGTACGAACGACCCACACTAGGCTTGAAAAAGCTTATGCAATTATCTAAACTATTTGGTACGGAAGAAATAGATGTAGATGACTTCTCTTGTGGTGGTTGTGAGACTTGTGATTATGGTAGCGATTATGGCCACACAATCCAGGTATATAATCCAACACAAAATTATGGTGAAATATTAAGTATTATCGGTGACAAAAAAGTAGTTAAATTAATTGAGGTTAGTCCATATGGGTAAGACTGGTTACGAACAAACGAGTATTGCAGAGATTCGAGAAGAACTTAAGAAGTTGGGCGTCGATGAAGAATTCCTTAAAAACTCCAAGAGTATTCTAGTGGATAAATTAATATCGTATCATGGCCCAGAAACTACAGCATACCCCTTTGAAACTGGCACTATAGATGGTTATCAGGTAGAACGCCCAATTGTTTTCCCTATTAATCTTGAAGAAATGCCAGTAGAAACAGTAAAAGAGACTCCAGCAGTGATGGAGAATCCAGACCAACCAGTAAGACCTCAGACTCCAGAATATGGTACTGTTGAATGGTCCGAATGGGTTATGAGTAAGTTTGAGAAGAATGAACTAGAGAAGGGAAACCCAAAGGTTGATGGGCTGCGTCGTGTTGCGGAAGAAGTCTTGGGATTTATAACTATTGAGAACAGGTCAATAGGACTCCCACATAGAGACAATAAGTATACAGCCACTGTAGAATCTAAGGTTAATGTAAGCCCCTTTAGATTAGCTTATTCCCAGGGGCGTGCTTGGAGAGACTTTAGTTTTACTGATGTTGCAGAAGCAGGACAATTTAATACTGTTTGGCCCTATTCTGCCCACCCATCAGCAACGGCAGCAACGCGAGCGGAAGGCCGAGCACTTCGTAAGATGTTAAAGTTGCGTAATGTAGTCGCAGCCGAAGAACTAACAATACAAACAGAACAGGAGGCTTTCGGAACAGAACCAGAATGGGAGCCAGAATCCGCCATGACACAAGAACAACTTACACTTCTAGAGATAATGTGTCAAAGATGCGATGTTAATCTGTGGGAGTTTATCAATGCGGGCAAAAACAAATATACGACAGTAGAGGAAATAACGAAGGAAAAGGCTGCCGAAATGCTCAAGTTTCTCAATGATATTCAACGGGAGATTAAGGTTAGGCCAGAAAAGGTTAGTGGTTGGGATAAAGATTGGCGTCAAAAACTATTACAGAACTAAAGGAAATACTAATGTCAGACACAGCTACCGCAACACAAACAGTTAATCGCCAATTTCGCCTATATCACCCCAAAAATGATGGGAATGGGGCGGCATCCAAGTTTGAACTACGCTTAGACACAAAGGCTAAATACCCAGAATACCTATTATTTTGGACCGCAGCCAAGCAGATTCCTAGCGATGATGATAATGCTAAATTTGACTGGGATAATGGCGTCGTAATTAAGCTCGATACCCCAGATATTGGCGACTTACTTGCTGTACTTAAGGGTTATAAGCTAGCTGTAGGCCCAGAACCAAAAGAGGGGCAAAAGCCATCAATTTTCCACAAGAATGCCAGTGGTAATACTAGCCTTACTTTCAGTGCAGAGTTTAATAACAAGGATAGATTGGCATATTACGCAATGCGTTTGGCCAACAAGAGAAATAAGGATAATGTTGTTACAGAGGCAAAACACGTAGTTTCAATTCAAGAGGCTATGGTTCTTGAAGTGTTACTGACTAAGGCTTTGCACAAGTTTTATGGGTTGGACTAAATATTATAGATACTCTAGACTCATATACATAGCGAACAGTTTGCTACCAATTGAGTCTGGACTGGCACTGATAGCTAAATAACTATCATGTCGGGTATCTGTAGTATTAATACCATTGGGTCGTGTTCCACTAGTACCAGGACTTGAAATTAAAGTCATAACTGTAGCACTACCACCTGGAGTGGACCAAGTAGCATCACCTGACCCTGTAGCACCTTGTACGGGGCTTGGGTGAGCTATTTCTGCTACCTTAACTGTGACCCCAGAAGCTGGGTTATTAATAGAAGAACGGTCATAGATTCTTACATTAACAGTTTGTGTCTTTACTGCTGTACCATGAGTAAATCTAGCGTTTACAGTGGCCTGATAACTTGGTATGGCTTTGAGGGCAATTCCTGACCCGGCAGTTCCAACAATTCCACTACCAGCATTATGATACTTAATATTGTTAGCTTGTGGGCCGATTAAAGTACCATTGGCATCTGTTACATATGTATTGTCTTGGTAACTACCAACAGCCACAGTATATCCAAAGCCCCCAGACCCATAAAATCCTAGACCGCTAGCGGCAGGAATATGAGTAGTAAAACCTGGAATACTATAAAAATCTAGACTTGCCATAACTACATACCCCTAAAGGATTTACGCTTAATATTAATTTGTGTACCTCATGGTTATACACCCCTACCCACTTCTGAGACGCCCTTCTTCCGTTTCTTGGCCCCATTCTCCAATCGGGCAACTTTGGCTTGACATTTCGGTTTTTAGTGCTAGAATACAACCACACTTCTGACAGTTAGCTCCTTTTCTAAATCGACATGGACCGCATTTGGCTAATCTCTCTTTTTGTACTTCTGTCGATACCTTTGTTAGACCAGTTTCTACATGACTAATAACGGCAGAAGCAGCACTTTTTGCCTTTTCTAAAAATGATGGTTCTAGCTTGTCATTTATTGTTTCCTGCCCCCATTTCTTAGCAGGACAGTTCGCCCCCACAATATTCAGAATGTTCGCATATCTTTGGTCATAATTTTCAGAACAGCCACAAGTAGAGAACTCACACCTACTGTTTTTGAAATGCTCACAACCACCACACAAGCCCCTAATTACATCTTTTTCTTCATCTAATCGTTGTTTATACTGTTTGGTAATTACTGGTAAAGGTGCAGATACTGGACTTGTTGGAACCACCACATCGACTTTAATTGGTAAATTTACTGCCGGTTGCCTCTCTAATACAACAACCTCACCCTCTGGCCTACACCTTCTAACTAATTTGGAATTATTCCTAATAGTTTTACATATAGGACACTGAAACTTATTATTTCCTATATCTTGCCATGTACATTCCATTATGACCCCTCAATCTGCACTGTTCCACCGCCAGTAAATAAATAAATAGGAAAAGCGTTTGCTGGCACTTCTGTAATTGCGGCATATTCTGCCGGATTATAGTCTGAGTTTACAGTGTCGTTAATCATACAATCACCATCTGTTACAGTAACTTCAAATCTAAAGCTTCTTACACATCCAACTGGTCCAGTAGCAATATTGCCTTCCACAAAATATTCCTCGGTCACTGAGTTTCTAGTTAAAGTTAAAAATATAGAAATATTGGTGACTTGAAGACTATAGTAGCATTGACCGATAGAACCATCTTTATATCTCTCTAATTCAAATGAGTTGCCATAAATTTTAGTTGAAAATTCTACGTCGCACGCGAAAGCCCCTCTAAATGCTGGCGTACCAAAGGTTAATGTTATTATGTCTGGAGTAGTTCCATTAGTACATTGATTACAGGCAGATAAACAAAATGTGCAACCAACTTCTGGTGAAATATATGTCTCGTCTGTAGTTGTAGCACTTTGACTCCAACTAGAAAAACTTATTGGACCAGTAACAGTTCCAGTGCCAAAAGCAAAACTTCTATCATTACTACTAGAACATGTATATGGTAATTCTGCATCTAGTTTATAGTTGTCTAACGAAGTATAAACAATTTCGCTGCCAATTTCGTCAGTTCCATCATATGTAGGGTCTGGGTGGACAGCAACACCATCTCCAGTAGTACCAGTTTGATTTTTGCCAACACATAACCTAAAGAAATACTGCACATTAAAAATATCTATATCTACAAGTTCCCTAATCAGACTCCCACCAGAATAAATTTGGATTTTTCCATCCTGGGCGACACCTGCGGTATTATTGCTAATTTTAATATAGTCATATGTGTGAGTTAAAGTGTTGTAATTGAATGCAACTATTGCTTCACTACCATATGCGTTAAATGTTATACGTGCTTCTAAAAATAAATTATCACCAGTGGGATTTGATACCTTATGATACATTATTGCATTACTATCAGAGGTAGTTATAGCCCAAGGCGGATTCTGTGCTGGTAGATTTTCAAAGTCCCAAGACCCTATAAAATCATCAAATATACAACTAATAGGCCCCCAATACTCTTGTTCTCGTCCACTTTGACTACTCCAATCACAATTAGTTGCACACGTATAATATGAACAAGCTGGAAAATCATCTGTCTTACCACGCCGGAATTCAAAATTGGTAATTGCCAGAGTGTTACCATTTAGAGAGCCTGTACCAATACCAACATATTTACTAGTACCTGAATATGGAGTTATACAAACAACCTTGTCAGTAACAGTAGCATAAAAAACATTGTTAGATAATCCTGCTTGAAACACAAAAGTTCCACCTGGGCCGACAGGAGGAATAATGTTCTTGGCATCTAACAAAATTCCAGCACTATTTACTATAGAAAGGCACCCACCAGCACCTTGAGTTAATATGAAACCGCCATCTCCATCGTCTTCATATTGTGGCTCGTCTGTCCACTTAACTTCTGCATATATAAAGTTTCCACCGTTTAAGTCTAGTAATATCCTTACAGAAGTGTTATATACAAATTCTACAGTTAATGACACATGATATGATGCAATACCTTCTGGTTGTGCATTAGCAAATTGCAACACTGCATTATCTGTATCAATTTTTAATTTATTGCTTTCAATTCTCCAGTTACCTAAGTATTCATACCAAGAACATCCCAAATTAGAAGAATCTGCACGAGTAAAATTGTCTGAATCAATCACGCAGTCTGTAGTGCAACTGGTTTGTGGACAGGTAGGATGATTTGTAATGTCATAATAAAACTGATATGAAAAAGCATCAAATCTGACCTCACCAGATATTGCCCCAGTACCAAGAGCAGAGTGTTTTCCTCCGATATAAGAAATTTTGTGGCAAGCACTAGTTGAACCAACCGTGCCAGTTAGGTATCCTTCTCCCAAATATAATTGTACAGATGTAGCAGAAGACGGAGTAATAGAGCATGTCTTTTTTGTGAGAATATTATCAGTACCACCAGACCTACGATACAATTCAATACATCCACTAGTTCCTATAGTAAATTGTACATAATGACAGTTGTGTTCATCAAAATAGTCTATGAATAATCGTAACTTGTCTCCATCTGCACCATAAATTGTACATGTAACGTATCCGTCATAACTATCTTCTGGGTTTGGTGTTAGGCATTTTATAATTGAGTCTGAGTTACTAGTTCTAAGAGTATTTGAAGTTATAGCATAGTGGTCCCCAAATACTTCTTCCCACACACATCCTACATTTGTGCTATCTGCACGAGTAAACGAATCTGATTGAATAACGCAACTATCAACACAAGTTATTCTTGGGCAGTCTGTGTGGTCTGGCTCAGAGTAATATCTCTTGAAGTAAAAATCATCAATAGTTACTTCTCCAACTACACTGTCTGTTCCTACCCCAGCTTTAGTACCACCAACTGTAGTAGTTGTCTTACAGATTTTAGTACTATTTAATTCTACAGTAATATAGCCTTCTCCAAAATACAGTTCTGGAGTAAGTGTAGTAGTGTAATCTAGATTGATAATATTTCTAGTTAATAGGGTATTCACACCGCCAGAACGACGATATAGCTCAATACATCCATTGGTTCCAACAGTTATTTGGGCGAAGTGATAATTGGAATCATCTAACCAATCTATTAATAAACGAAGCTTATCATTGTCGTTAGCATTAAATGAAGCTTTAACATACCCCTCACCTATGCCGTCAGGATGTGCAGTATCAGACACAATAGAAGCAGATGGGCTGCTAGTACGAAGTGTATTTGTGTCAATCTCCCAAGTTCCATGTTGTACAGTCCACCCATCTACAGTAGGCGAGTCTGCCCTAGTAAATAGGTCTGTAAAAATATCGCAACCTGGGTCGCAGCAACAACTCATTAGGCACATTCCTCATTAATGTGTTGCCAAACTTTACGTGAAATATCCCAAGATACCTGAATCTTTTTACCACTAGCAACAGTAGCACCAGTCTTTAGATGATAGTTAGCAACAGTTTGTCCGGTTGCAGCACTAGCTTCGGCAGAACCATTCCACTTATAAATAGTAAAGTTGGCAGTAAGTCCAGCACTTAAAGTAGAAGTTAAAGTCCCATGTCTATGTAGACCCTGCTCTACCATTACTTCATATCGTTCACTATCGAAATTATAGACAACATGAATACGGTCTCCATCTTCAGAAGATAGTGCAGCTAAAGCACAAGCCTTATATAGTGGGTCATATATAGTAATAGTTTGAGTTTCTTTTACATACGTACTACCATTCCACGTCAAGATTTTTGCTGACGCATTTGAGCCAGGGAGAAGGTTAGTTGTGACTTCTACGAAAATATTAACCTTAAAGCCTGGGTGGGGTGTCCAAACACCGCGAGCCTCATCCCAGCGGAGGTCTACGGGGCCTGTTTTCCACCTGTGGGGGCGTCTGAGCCAATCTGTTTCAAATGTATTTCCTGGGTTATCAGGTGTAGCATTGGGAACGGGGCGACCGGCAGTATCATATCCCCAGCCGGTTACAATCAGTGGTCCTCTTAGGCCGATTGGGCGGGCATCACCACTATAACCACCTTCATATACTGAAAGGTCAGATGGGTAAGTAGTACCGCGAGTAATGTATTCAATATCATGGCCAACACTAGAACCTAAATCTCCAGGACTACTAGAAGTCATAAAGGGGTTTAGATTGGTAGATGTGATATTAACCATACTAACGCCAGTTGGAGGTAGTTGTGGTTTAGAATATGGTTTGGGCGTTCCTGGTGAAGTATAGTGGGCAATTTCTGTAGCGGCAGTAGCAGTAGTAAATGGACGGAATATTCCTTCCATGCTCATAGCTGCTCTTTTTGCATATTTGGTGTCATCATCGGCACATAGGTCTGGTAACATTAGATTGACTTCTTCTGTTACAACAGCTACACGCTTTCGATTTGAATCATCATAATCATCAAAATATTCTGCTACTAAGAACTCATGTGGCGATGCCTTCTTTTTCTTGTTGTCTCGTCTATGCCCATGTAAGAATGGTCTTCCGTTTTTGTCCAATTTCTTTACTAATTTATTTGATTGGGCAACTGCATCTCTCATTGCCCGACGAGCCTTTTGTCTAATGCGACCAGTTACCTGCATATCGTTCAGTCTCTCTTTACTAATTGAGAAACCTTTTGGGGTGTAAGTACGCATATTATACGTAGTAGTAACACCGCCCCTTGCGTCAACAGAAATATCTATATTAGTAACATTAGGACCACCCTCTTGAATTGCCCTACCAATATTAACAGTAGGAACTCCAGGAACAGTAATACTTCCACGTTCAGCAACAGTCATAAAAGTAAGAGCCATTCCACTCATTGATTGCCCAACAGCTTCCATTGCAGAATAACTACCATAATTCCAGGGCGTCAAATTATCATCCCTATCAAATCTAACTCCACCACTAACACCAGTCTTACTAACCCAAGGCCCATAAGAAGTAGTAGTACTTTGTAGAGGAATAGCAGCCGATAATGGAAGTTGACATTGCTTTTCATACCCATAGGCGTTTACGATACTACCCACACCCTTAATCAACCATATTTTTGCATTGTCTAATTGTGCCGCATTTAATCCTGCTTGGCCCAACATTAATTTCATAAATCCAAATTCTAGTGGAAAATCTCCATCAACTTGATTAACCTCTAGCTGTGCTGGTAGGGTAATGACCACACGAGCATCACCAGACTGGGGAAATACATATGGTTTACCATTTATATCAGTTTCAACGTCACATTTTACCCATGCGAATCCTGATTCATAATAGTAATCATCTACATTTAATTTTCCCAAATCTAATGAATCTGCATTACTAAATCCTACGAAAGCTCTAATACGACCATCTGGTGTTGTGAATAAGTCTAGGGCAGAACTTGGATTGTTTAATAGTAATACTGTACTACTTTCATCCCAAGCAGAATCAACAGGAATATAATTAGCTTTAAATGCACCATTAGTACCAGACTGACAGTTAGTATCTTGATATGTGCAGGCTGCTGATACTTTTACCATAAACTTACGACCAAAATAATTCTGGGCATATGACAACACAAAATTATATATGCGTGCTAGGTTATCCTGGTGAAATATGTCTTTGCCAGCTTTTAATATAGCGGCCTGACGTTTTTTATTAATTAATGCTAATGCTCTAGCCTTTCCCTGGTCTAATTTATTGGCAATATTAGCAAAATCATTAACTCCGTCTCCATCAAGTGCAATAGCTGCGGCAAATAGTGGCCTGAATATATTTAGATATGTTGCCCATGAGTTATATCCAGCTAAGGCTGCACGTAGTTCTGCGACAGTTAAATCATAATTTGAATCAACGCCATCAATATCATCAATAATATCACAAGGAACAGTAAAAGAGTGTTCATCATTTAGACCACTACCAATAATAGGTGCTTCATCTCTACCAAGTCCCCAGTATGGCCAAATAGTGTCTGTATATCCATCAGCAGAACCTGAATAGGCTTGTTGGAAAATATCAGATTTATATCCGCCTAATAGGAAATTGCTAGTTATACCAGAACGATATTCTAAACCTCTTTCATTAGCTACAGTGCCATCACCATTACCGATAAAATTTGAAATCTGACCTAAACTTAAACGACTATTAATTTCCATACCAGTACTATAGTCAACATTACCTGCTGAGACTGGTTGTAAATGTTTAGAGACAGTCCGAATTTTGATTATCTTTGTTACTTCATATGATATATTGCCAGGAAAAGATGTTGTCGTAGCCATAGGAAATATATCTGAGGCGACCCAAATATCTGTATCATAAGCTACTGGGTAGGTCTTAGCAAAAATAATTTCAACAAAGAATTCCATTCCTGCGTCGAAACATACCTGTTCAATAGCCGCCAACAGTGATATATTGGAACCGGGGATTTTGTAGTCGCATGGGGCTAGGGGGATTTCACTTAAATCTACGCTGTATTCGTGCCCCTTCCAATATAGTCTAGGACCACCAAATTGCCCCTCACATAAAATGTTATAGGGAATGGAGCTAGTTAGTTCTTGTACAGCTTGTTTGATAGTATTCCAGGGCATTCCTGATTCGTCGGCCCTAGCACCACCATATGCACCTGGGTCTTCACCACTACAAGTTTGTCCATTTCTACATTCTGCATGTCCATATACGTTTAGTAAGTTTGGTATAGTATAAGTAGAACCATTATAGTCATTAATAATTAGTTCAGTATTAGCAAGGATTTCACGAGGGTCAGTCAGTTCAACGTCATAAATTGGTTTACCAGAACTACCTGCTCGTTGCTTCCAAGACTGTAATAAACCTCCCCACTCAAATTTTCCTACTTTAAAAAATACAGGAGCACCCACTTCTGGTGGCATAAATGCATCTTCTCCATTATAACTAGTTAAATCCCCTACTGAGTTATAATAGTATTTACCGGCAGTACAAGCCTTATCTTCAACCAACTGAACATTTAAAGTTCCTGTAGTTCCACCCCATCCAATTTGTGAAGTACAGCCACGAATACTAGCACCAAGGAAAAGAGTTTGGGTAAACGGCCCAATGTCATTTGCGTCATTACAAACTTCTGTCATGTTCTATCCTTATATACAATATTGCCAGACAAATGCTACTGTTCGATTGTAGCGTCCTGTTTTTGGTTGCCAAGATTCAGTGTCTTGAGACTTAAATACCATGTTTGCTGCTGAAATTGCTGTTAACTGGTCTTCCAATGCTTGTACCATTACATCCACTTGGGACTTTGGACTAGCATTAATCATAGCATACATACCACTGGCAGAAGTAGGACAACCACCAGAATAGATGGGCATTATCAATTCCACATTTAAGGCACGAGAACGCTCTGTAATAGTCCCCATGTCTTGAAGTACTGGACCACTAGCCCTACCAATCACTGGAATGGCAACAAATACATCTGCCGGGTTGTTATCAGATATAGTAATAAGTTCTACTAATGACCCACTAATACAATTACTTGGCCGATTATCATACTCATATCTATATGTAATCACTCCAGTAACTGGGTTCTTACCAACTATAGTAGCAAGTGGCACAATATTTAAATTAATACCGGCATATGTCTGAGCACGAGTTAATAACAGGGCATATACCTCATCCCATTTTGTTTCGGCATTTTCATATTTACTAGTTGTTACTGTATAGGCTGTTTGGTCTCCAATATCCACACCGTCTGGTATTACAATTTCGTCCATACCACGAATACTTCCCTCTATAGACACTTTAACTAGAGGTTCAGTTACAGATGAATTAATTGATACAGTAAAGTCTTCAATGGCCGAATCTTCTGCTAGAATCCAAGTTTCACTTAGTTGATAAGAGCCATCAAACTCCCCAACATTTTCAACTCTAACGTGGTTATATGCAGACGTATCTCCAAGTTCATATATGCCAGTAACACTTTGTAAACCGGCACGAGTGATACAAAATACCTTGGCCTGTTCCCAAGCTTCGCTGGCTAGACCATTACTATCATAATATTTTTTGCCAACAGCAGATAGGTTATGTGATAATTTCCAAGTTCTTGGGCGACTAGCATCCAATGGGTTTTCGTCCATTGCCAAGTTCCAAGACTCGTTAGCCCCCTTAAGATAGTTGTCCTGAAAATCGTCTTCTACAGTACTATCAATACCAAATATTGCATCTGCTTCTAAACCAATAGAATAGCGGGCGGTTTCCCACCACTGCCCCTCTTGAAAGACGACACTCTTGACTTTAGGATATGTTTGCCAAGGAACGCTAGTATCACAAGGATGGATTTCTAATACTTTGCCCAACGAATCCTTATTGAATAAAGTTCTAATTGCCTTTTGTTTTTCCAAAAGACTACGCATTCTATCAACATCAGAAGCAGAGTCTGGTGGATAACCAGTACCAGTCCAAAAAGTACCACTAGCATCAGGTGAACCTTTAGTAGCAGTAATGACACCATTTAAAGTAATATTGTATGTGGCCCCTAAAACTGTAGTATCTTCTGCCATTTGGTATTGTTTTTCAATACTGATAAATGGGGCTGGAATTAGTTTATTTCCATCGAATATTACTGATACTTGATTTGCCATTAATCACCACTTACAAACATTGTTAGTATTTTACTTACTTCACCCTCTATATTAGGCACAAGTAAGTTTAATGAACCGTTACTACCAGTAGCACCAGGAATAGACAAATACATCCAGTTATTAGGACTACCTTCTGGAGCTTTGAGGAATAAGTTGAGTGTATTAACTGTGTCTCGATGAATATATAAGTTCAAAGAACCAGAGTTTGGTACATATCCTGAGTTTGTTCCTGGGGCTTTAGTATATAGGTTTAAACTGTTGGTTTGGCCAGAAGAACCTACATATAGGGGCAAAGACCCCGCCACACTATTATATGCACCATACAGATATAGATTTAGGTCGGCATCTACAGTGCCGGTAGGAGAACAGGCCACATAAAGGTCTAGTATCCCAGCGGTTTCATAGGCACCATTAATAAATAAATTTAGATTGTTATTTCTAACAGAACTGGGCTGTACATATTCGTCGTAGAATAGTATAAATGGGGGGATTAGATTAGGATTCATAATTAGCCCAAATTATTCCTAAGTTTGTCTTCACCGGCAAATTGGTCTCCGCGAGCTTTAAATGCTTCATTTACAGATTTTGTGACCAGATTTTCAACCATTGGTGTGATAGCACCAAATACTTCCACACCATTAACATTAACATTTACTTCATGCTTACCAGTTAGTTCAATAGTTTTGGGAATTGCCCCAATAGTCTTCTCTAATGTTGCAATAGACTGGGAGAATGCGGCAACCTGAGTCTTGAATGCGTCGTTGCTCTGTTGGAAGCGAGTGGCACCATCGTTGAAGTTATTACGACCGCCATCTTGGCGAACACGAGGATTATTTATACCACCATTTACCCCACCTTGTATTATTGGGGCACGCACACCACCCTTTTCTGCTTCATCAATAAACTGACCTAAATTCTTCTTTCTTAAAACTTCTAAAGCTTTGGTTGCTTCTATTCCCTTTTGTCCACCTTGGCCAGCCTGTTGTAATAATGTATTAATACCACCAATTAATTGTGGTGAGCTTTGGTCTTGTCTACCAGTTCTAGCCTGAGTTTGAAAACTACTTATTTTAGAGTTTCTAATCAAATTTTCAGCAGTATTTTGCCCAGCAAGTAAACTAGCGGCTTGCGTTGTATTTCCACCGGCCTCGACCAATGCTTGCTTAGCGAGTTTAGCTTGATTTTGTGGGCTATTATATTGTCTGGCATCAGTTGCCAAATTTTTTAATTGCCTTTGTGCATCTGCTCTACTTTTTTGTAATAACTGAGCGTCATTATTAGCACCAGACCTACCTAACTTACGATTGAATGCATCTAATTTTCCTTGGTCTGCAAGTTCTGAGTCACTAGCTTTTACTGGGTTGACCCTCTTAGGATTAATGATAGCCTGATTTGTATATGCTTCGCCAACAGGTCTAACTGCCCTACCTAATCTAGCAGCAATTCTTTCATCAGATACTTGCTTTGCACTTTTTGGTACTGGTATTTTTCCAGTAGCTTGTCTTGAGTGCGTAGCAGCCCCGCTGTCGTTAAACATAACCAAGTCATTTCTTTCTTGCAGTCCAAAACTTCCTTCTTCATCATATACTGGAGACCTTCTACTACTCTCATAACGTAGTTGCTGATGAGGATTGTTTTGATATGCAGAAGCACTGTCAACTTTTCTATTAGGCATCTTAAATGGGTATCTACCATCAGCAAAATAGTTCATACCACCCTGAATAGCAGCAAGAATTCCCTTATTTTTCTTAGCATTGCCAGCACTTACAATTACCTCATCAGGAGATAACATAGCTGGTACAGTGTCAGTACCGCGAGCTTTGAATACAGTACCACCACCAGCAAATCCCTTAGCATTACCAAGTTTGCTCAAGAATGTATCAAAACTCTCACTTAGTTGAGTAAAAAACTTGTCTTGTGAGTCTCTTAAGAATTCTGTTAATTTTGTTTGAGCTTCTATTTGAGATTGTAATTCCCCCTGGATAATATCCTTTAGGAACTCTGATTCTTTTTTGTCTTCATCTGTTTGTTTGGCATTTACACCACCGATACCAACATCGGCAAGCTGTCTTAATAATTGTGAACTTGTTACATCAGTACCTCCTAAACGTAGATTTGGATTAGAACTTAAGAATCGAGTGGCCTGATTCTGTTCGTCTATTGAAAGTTTATTTAGGTCTCTGGTTTGGAATGCTTTGAACGCAGCCTGGGCTTCCTTGTTTAATTCTCCGCGACCTGCCCTATCAGCACCGGCAAACCTAGTGAAGAAATCTAAACGCCCTTCTTTGTCACCTTCTAGTGCAACTAGTCTCTCTTGGGCAGCAGCAAGCTTATCACTTCTATTAGCGAGTCTTTCTAGAGCTTCACTAGCATTAGCAGTCCTAAATTGTAAGTCTGCAAGTGATTTTGATGCATTTTCTAATTCCTCTACAGAACTTTTATTATTTGGGTTTAAATTAAGTCTTGCAAATTCCCTACGGTTAACAGCACCTTCTTGCTGACCAGATAATGTACGTAACAATCCAGCAACAGCAGTTGGATTAGTAGCATTATCACCCAATCCAGTCAGTTGATTTTGCACACGTCCAAATCCAGCAGTTTGTCTATCTAAACCCAAAAAATTAGATGGATTACCATTAACTTGTTCTGCTTTACGCCCAGCAATAAATTTGTCTAAAGTTAATGATTTTTCTTCAACTCGAAATCTAGACTCATTTACTTGCTTTAATTTCTGGCTAGACTGTTCAAGATTTTCTCCAAAATTATCAATTTGTCCAATCAAAGTCTTATATGAAGACTCTATTCCATCAACTAATTTATTAATTTTAGCAGTAAATATCTCATCTGAAATTACAGCACTTCCACCACCTGCAATTTTTGCATTAGTTTCTGATATTCTATTGCCCTTAAATCTTTCTTGTAAATCAGCAATGATAGTTCTAAATCCTGTACTATCACCATAAACCCCTTTACTTTTTAGATTTGCTCGTACATTACTAACTAAACCTTCACCGTTTACATTAGTTGCAGATTGTTCTAACACTTTCGGTAATATACTACGAAGTCTATTAAGTTCCTTTATATCTTTGACTTCGCTAGAATTACCTAAACCTATATTTTTTGTAATGCGAGTTAAATCATCATTAAATTTGTTTCCCTGACCTCTTAATAATGAAGAATCATCTCTAATTCCAATTTTATTAAAAGAACCGCTAAAAATATTATTATTTATAGAAGCATTATCTTTAAAAGAACCAAGACTAAGAACTGCCTCATCAATTTTTGCATTAAACTTATCAAGAGAAATACTTAATGACTCAAGAGAACTTGATGCCTTTAATCTATTGGTATTATCAGACTCTTGTAGAGACGCAGCAGCTTGTTTCTGTGCTTGTTCCTTTTGTAGTTTGCCCAAGCCTATTTGTTCTGCTTCTTTATTAAAAGCACCAACTCTTTTTTCAAACGGTGTAATTTTAGAAATCTGTTCTATATTTACTCCGCTACTACCAGCCTGTCTTAGTAGATTTTGAAATACATCAGGTTTTAGAGACTTCTGAATCTTGCTAATAGAACCTTCTTTTTCTAATAGCTGACTCAGCTTATCTTTTGCTTGGTCGGAAGACCCTTCTGTATTTGATTGAAATGTGTTTAATGCTTCTAATTGTACACGATTATTTGCTTTTGTATATGCTGAAGCACCCAAGTCTTTATCTGTAAAGTAACCACCAATTAAACTTCCAAATGACGATAAATTATTTTTGGCATTAGCAAAAAATCCGTTATCGCCACCAATACCGTCTTTTAAAGCCTTTTGAAAAGCTTCTCCAGATTCTTTTATAGTACCAGACTTATCTACTTTTGCGAGATTAGTTAATAGCAATTTCTTATCAAACTCTTTAGCTGCATTAGCAGCAGCAATCACACCAGCAGTCAATCCAGCTAAGGCTCCAGCAAGAGGATTAATTGCACCAATAATAGCACCAACACCACCACCAACAGCCAAACCAGAAGATAGTCTTGCTCCACCGCGAGTAGATGAATCAACAAGAGCAGAAGATAATAAGCTTCCTGTTGATGCAATATTGACTCCACGACCAAATCTTTCACTGGCACTACCTCGCATCAGTCCATTAAATATACCACCACCAAAAAAACCTGGAACACCAGCAGGTCGTCTAGAACCAAAAAATCCTGGGTTTTGGAATGGTTGTGGACCATAAGATTGTCCTGTTGTTGTATAATTTTGGTCATATTTTGGAGGAATTACAGCTAAAGCACCACCATAACGCCCATAGTTTTGTCGTTCTCCACTAACAACTGGAATATTTACTCTTGGGCCAGTAGTTGCTCCTGGATTGACACCGTTTCGAGCAGTAGAACTTGGTGCTGCATCAATCACCGTTAATGCACCACTATATCTACCATAATTTTGTGTATTACCAGTTGTGACTAAAGAACCACCTAATTGAAAGTTGGTGTTTTGACCACGAACATTTGGAGGTCTTTCCCCATAACCACGTTGTACTAAAGCTCCATTAAATCTACCAAATCTGGAATAATTAGCAGTACTATCAATACCAAGCTCTGGTTCTGTACTGTAAAACTGTTGTGAATTTCTTACTCTAGCAGATGGTCCTCTGCCGATTGGGTCAGGAGCACCTAATGGTAGTAATCCAGGCAAAGCTTCTTCTGGCACTGGATTATATCTAGGGCTTGGGCGACGATATGGTACTAAAGACATGCTAGTTGGAATTGGAGTATATGTAAACCCAGGACCACTAGTTGTTTTGGTTGTTTCTGGTCTAGTTGATGGTAGTACCTGAGAACCACCAACGCTTAATACAGCATTTTGTCTTGGAGTATTAGTACCATTATATGCTAAAGCTTTACTTTGTACTGCTGTCAACTTATCAGTAGAGTTGGCTAATTTTAGCAGTGCAGAATATAATTTCTCTGGAGACTTTGGTAAAAATCTACCTCGTTCATCACGACTAGGTAAATCACCACCAACAATACCACCATCTGCAAATTTATTTAACTGGGATAAAGTACCATATCCAATCTTTTGAGCAGACCTCTTGTTTATGATATATTCCCCAGGCATAGCAGCAATAATTTCAGAATCCTTATCGCCGCTACCTGGGATAATTCCACCTTTCGCTCGTCCTGTTAATAAAGAAGCTCCACGAGTACCCAAGTCTCTAGCATTAACTTTGTTTAGACCGCTAAGAAAACCACTACCAAATGAAGCAGCACCTTTAGCTACTGGCAGTGTTTTTAGAGCTATTAATAATGGTAATAATGGTCTAAGAGAATCTGCAACCTTAATGAATGCAGAAGCTAAATCTAAGGCTGTATTTGCCATAGACTTAAATGTTGCATCATTTGTTATATTACGAAATAATTCATTAAACTGCTCTGTAACCTTAGTCAGTTTATTTGCAAGAATATCTTGTGACTTAGCAACAGACTCACCAAATTTAGTTAGGTTTTTTTCACCCTCATTAGCTATACCAATAATTTCCTTTAGTTTATCGGTGTTCTGCAATAAAGGTACAACTTTGCCAATTTGTCGAGTCCCACCTAAAAGTTCCTTAATATCACTAAACTTTTGACCTTTAGTACTAACATTTTTAAGTGCATCACCGATTTTTAGAATAGCCTGAGTAGGGCCAATAAACTCTCCGTTAAGGTCACGTAATTCAATACCCATATCCCGTAAGGAATCAATTGTGTCACTACGCTGAATTCGTGCGAAGATGGTTTGTAGACCAGTAGCAATAGTCTCAGCACTTTCACGAGTTGTATCGCGTAGAGTAGTTACAACTGCTGTAAATTCCTTGAATGTACCACCAGCAGCAGCGAATGAACCACCGGCCTTGCTAACAGCGGTAAAAATATCTTTAGATTCTGAGGCAAATTCACCAGTTACACGATTAACATCTGCAAATGCTTGTTCTAATTCTCCAGCACCCATTTTAAATTGTCGAAGTACAGCAATGGTTCCTTCTGTAGTATCCTTAATATCTCCGAATGTCCCCACTAAGTCAGTCTTAGCTAATGCATCCAAAGCCTTAGAAGTATCTACAGCACTCAAACCAGCCTGTGCCAGAGTCTGAGCGGCAAATGCTAGTTCCTTAGATGAAACCCCTAAGCTTTTGCCCAAATTACTGATTTCATCAGACAATGGCTTGATTTGAGAAAAGGTTTTTCCAGTTACTTGAGACACAATCAACATTTGTTTCTCAAAGTCAATAGCTTCCCTAACACCCTCACTGATAGCCTTCTTTAAGGCAAATAGTGTTGCCACAGGAGCAGCAAACGCCAAGAATCTACGTGCGGCATGGCCAGCCTGTTGACCGAACAAATACATGTCAGAAGCAGCCTGCCGTGCCCCAACACCAACATCATGTACTGTTTTGCCCAAAGTCTGAGCACTAGTATTAGCTTTAGTAAAAGAATTGGCCGTGTTATTATTTTGTTGTGCTAATTGAGCTAAAAGTGTGGCAGTTTGCTTTAATTGGGCATTAAATGCAGTGAGATTACGAACAGACGATGCATCAATGTTAATCTTCACATCGGCAGTTAATCCTTTAAGTTGCTTACGAATGTCTGCAACTATTCCCGGTATATTTTTGGGGCCTTGAACTGTTAAGTTGGCCGATAAATTAAATGGTGTGCCCAACCCTAATACTCCATATGTCTATGAAAAAACCGTAGGTCAGCAGATAGTGCTAAACCCAACCGAAAGCACTATCCACTAATTCTACGGCTTCTAAAAGTCGTTAGTCGTTTCCGCTCTATACTTTACACCGGAACTGCTTCTTCTGTTGGGACTGGCATTGTTTTCCCTGGGAGGATTGGGGCACCGTCGTCGTCCAAAAATGGCAGTCGGGCCTTAACCTCTCTTTTTGGCAAAACATTACCATCTTCATCAATTAACTCATCCTTTTCATTAACAAGCTCACCATTTTCATTAATTAGGCGGCCTTCCACGTCTACCAAGTGACCATTCTTAATAAGTCTGCCCTTTTCGTCAATTAGGTCGAATTCCTTCAAAAAGGCATTTTCTGGTAGTTTTGATTCAAAGTCTGGGTCGTAACCGTAAATATCTGACGCCAAAGCACTTGAGGCTTGTACAGCAACTGGTTCTTCTGACCTCTCTAAATAATCATCTACATCCTTATAGTATGGCTTGCCTGTTTCATTGTATTTAGTGCATCTGGACACCAAGAAATTAAACTTGCAGTTGTCACTATACCCCTCTGCGGTGTTAGCTTCAAGTTGATTTCGTTCCATTAGGAGTTTGGCCAAAAGGTAACGATAGTGACGAACATTGATAGCAATCTGGCGGGCTTCCGAAAGCTTCAAACCACCAGCATTTAGTTGGGCTGTTCCTTCTATAATGTTTGTACTAATAGTTGTATATTCTTTTTCCTTTTCGTCATTCCATAACTGTTGTTCTTTCATCACGTCGTCGATTTTCATCTTTAGAAGTGAGCCATTGGCGATGGCGGTTTTATATGCCTTGTTATAGACAAGTACCGCTTCCTGGCCGATTTTGGCATTGGGGCGTTCTACCACAATTTCAACTTCCTTGTCGCCCTCTCTTACTTTAAATACTGCAATTTTGTTGTTAGCCATTATTGTCCCTTTCGTGGTTTAATAGGGGTAGTTAACTGGAATCCACCCCAATGAAATTTGTGTTCGCTGAGTTCCGCCTCAAACTTCCGAATTAGATTGTTGCCCAAGTCTAGTATACGTTTACGTGTGATGTTCCATGATTCTAAAAAGTCCTTTTGTTCATCGGTCATTTTTTCGCCTTCTTCCGGCACCCAAAGCCAGTCAAATTCTTCCTCAAACGCCGCAATACTTCCGATAAAACTAGTTCTAATATGGGTACTAGCCATCCTATTTACATCTTTGCGAAACGCTTGGTCATACTTCTCTTGATTATTGTTTTTGATTTTACTTCTTTGGGCCGCTAATGATTCTTCTTCGTCATAATTCATGTTTTAATCCTTGTTAAACTTAGCCTTAAATTGTTCTCTGGCCTGATTCATAATTTCTAAATGTTTGTCGGGCATTTGATGGTTTGGTAAAATACCCTTGGCTTCTAGGGCCTGTTGTCTACGTCTCTTAATAGCTTGGGCTTCTATACTGTTGAGTTCGTTAATACGTTTTGCATCTTCGCGGTCTTTCACTACTACGAATATTTCACTGGCCTCACCAATTTTTCCACCACCGAATCTATTCTCCGCGTCTTGTTGCTTCTTCTCTGCCCTACGTTTACGCTTTTCTAGTTCTAACCAACCATCTAACATATCATCATCACTGAGTATATCTTCTGCTGGGCATTCTGGATGTTCGCCAATATTTTCGTAAAATTTAGACCAAGCAATTAGAATCTTTTGGTCATCAGTACATTCTACGGCAGGATGACTAAACAAAGTCCCAGATTTACTAGCGTGCCAAGTACTCAGCCAAGGTTCTGTATGTGAAAGTTCTCTGAGTTGTGATTCTGTTGGGCGACTCTCATTATATAAACAGACCAATTTTTCTAGGATTGACATTGGGGCCTGTTCGGCTATAATATTTTCACTGGGCCAAACTCTAGTGCCATCTTGATAATATGTGCTAGCACCAACTAAATAGGTGAGTTTCTTCATTGCTGCTGCTGTACTACATGTTAGATGGTCATGAGAATGTCTCTTGTGATATAAAACATCGTGGCGTTTCTTCATGTCAGCTAGAGATTTCCTAACCATATCACATTGTTTTGTGTTGTAGTATGATTCATAAAGTGCTACTTTAAGCCCCAATATTTTCTCCGGTATATCATTAAGTTCCCCTTCTTCTTCGGGCGACCACAAATCCAAGTCCAACAACATGTTCAACACTTCCTTGTCAGTCATTACATCTTGAAATCCAGCCTCACGTAAAGCCTTGCTATATAATTGATTAGCAATGTATTTATCTATGGGCGTAAAGGGGCGAATGATAACTTGCCCCAGAGTATTTACATTACATAAAGTGATACTAGCAACAATTTGAGACAGTATTAGCTCTCTTTGGCTATATTCCACATTCCTAATCCAATATAAAAAGAAAAGGGGAGTATTTCATCCCCCTAATCCACATTAATTTTACGGACGCAAAGCAGTCGTTGGGTCTTGTGGGTGCTGAACAACCATGAAGTTCTGATTTTCGTAAGTGTAGGTGATTGTTCGGTTTCCACCAGTTGCATCACCGCCAGTTTCTGAGATACCAGTTAGCTTGTTGTTTGGCCCAAGATTTAATCTAGTGCCTTCGCATGTCAAAACCTTAATCGTTTCATCAACCAAGTTGTAAAGATTGCAACCACTACCATAGAAACCAGTTTCAGTAAATGAAACCATATTACCTGATGTGGCGATAACTTCAATACTTGTAGTAACAGTTACTGGGAAAGATGTTGGGCGATGGTAAGGTCCAAGACGACCTAGTTCAAGAATTTCTTCTCGGCCTAAGTTAGTACTGCAACTTATACTCTGAGCGTGGACATTATATTGCCCAGTTACCAAATCATTAGTACCAGATGAACTAATACCATAAACACTTCTTGGCAAAATAGTACCAGAAACTGAATTTAGGTTTCCAACAGCACCATTGGCATCACGGTCGGCGGTATGTGGATTGGCCCAAATAAAGTCTCGTCTATCATTCACACCACCGCTACCAGTGATAGCTAGAGGTTGGTCGGCATTAGAAGTAAAACCACCAGTAACTTTAAATGTGTTATTTGTCACCCAAACGTGGTTATTTCCTACCAAACTTACCTGCTCGGTAGAGAAACCACCAACACTGAATGTGTAACCTAGCTGTGATACGAATACTCCAGAGCATTCAAGTTCACTTACTGGTCTGCCAGTGGCTGAATCATTAGTATCTGGGAAATAGTCTAGAGAAATGTGAGAACGCTGATTTGAACGACCTGCCAAAGTACCAGCAGTCGCACCCTGGGTGCAAAGGTGATAAATCAATGGGTGGCCATCTAGAACCTTTTCAGTCGTGATTTCTACCTGTGGAATACCTTCGACGTTCTCATAAATATTAATCTGACCTATCTCGAAAGCCTGAGTTAGATTAAAGTTAGAGTTAACACCCGCCCTTTGAGCACCGTGAATAGCGGTAAAAGAAGATGAACCCAATGGGGCAACAGAAATCTGTTCGCAGGCGTAAAAAAGTCTCTTATTGACAGGCATATTAATACTCCAAGTCTAATTTTTATAGGTTCTCAAACTTATACACCAGCATAGTTTAGGGGTAAAATCTTAAATTTCCTCTATTGGAGTAACACAAGTTGTTCGTACTTGGGCCAAATAAAGGACTGGACTTAGTATTCCAACCTCGTTTATGCGAGTTTTCTCAAAAGAACATGTTTTATTGTAATATCCACCATTTCCACTTTCTTCCACCCAAAATGGGTATGTTTTAGCCCCAGTAGCAATAGACCCACTGTAATTCAAAGGATATGCACCAGCAGTAGCCATTGCATTAGTATCATACATTTTGATAGTTTTATCGTTTTGATAGCTAATAATATCCATCAATTTATTACAGTCATTTTTAGTCTCAGTAATAATATGATAAATAACATCCTGTTTAACATACTGACCGCCACCCAAAGCATATGGTGAAAAAGTCCGGTTTGGCACTATTTCTACTGCAACCGTTGGACACTGAGTTCTAGTTTGACTAAGCTGATTCCATAGACCAGAGGATGTGGCCAAGAAGTCAGGGGAGTCTGATTGATAGGAATTTTGTTGGAGGTATCTGAACCAGGGGGCGTTTGCTGTGGTAAAATGGGCAAATCTAGTCGAAAAGGATGCTTCTACTACGCTGCCAGTTGGAAGGGCGGTATTGAATATAATTCTGCCATTCGGATAATCAACCACATGGGATTTAACACCAGTAGCAGGTATAATTATGGGGTAAAAGACCGTATCTACCCAGACTCCAGATACTTGTATTGGTTGGTAGGTAGAAGGTTGTGTATAGACACCACTTTCCCAAACCCAGTCACGCCTAAAACCTTCCCACACACGACCACTTGCATAATTTGGGTCTTTAACCAATCTTAGTCTATTGCGGTTTTCCGAGCTAGGGCCAGAATTTGGGCGTTGATAATTAGTGAAGCCACCAATATTAAGCATTCCCCAATTAAAAAAGCTCACTATATTCGCTTCCAGTTGAGTACTGAGCAAATCCTCGCTTATAGAAGTGGTGCCTTTTAGGCGTAGGTAATCTTCTGGCATTAGAATACTTTATTTAGTTCGCTAATTATTAAATCTTCTAGTGGTTGTTCTAATTGGGCAATTGATTTAGTTATAAAATTGTCTGTTATAATACCAGAATATTGAGACGGAACTTTCCACCCAACACCCCGTTTTGTCATAATATACTTGTCTGTACGGGAAAATTCTGGCTTGACTTCTAGCTCGTGTTCGAGTACAATAATGCGGTCGCCATGAGTTAGCATCCAGTCTAACCAGTGAATTTCAACATCTTTATTCTTTTTCTTACTAAAATACGAGTAACTTGCCGCCTCTGAATTTAATAAGTCTTGATAGTCTGACTGAATGGCATATAGGAAAAAGCCCCCGTTAATCCCATTTTGAGACACCGAAGTATGTTTATGTGTTATATGTACTGACGACTGTATAATTCTTGTTATTTGGGCAAGGTCTTGTTCTGCATTCTCCAAACCTAACTCACTTCTCAAATCCCCCGTCAACATAGCCTGATAAGTGGGAGAGTTATGAATGTATTCTACTAAAATTCGTCGCGTTGCCACTTCTATTGGCCTCGCTGCCTTTTGAAGACGCCCAGTTACCTCTTTGGCCAAACTCTCTAAAATATGCTTAGTTAATTGTGCATCTGAATACTGTAAATCAACATCAAAATGCAGGTTGTTCATTAGCTACGTTTCCAAAATTGAATAAAGTAGCGGTTTAGTCTAAAGCCCCAGGGTTGCCCATCTCCAAACTTTTCATAAGTCATAGGAACAATACCCTGTACTCGTGAGTTTAAGATTATTGTATCTGCCTGTAAAACCTTTGGCCAATCCGTAATATAACCAATAGTCTGTGCCATACCGTCAGGACTTTTAATCTCTACCCCAATATTAATCCAGTCTTTCGGAGTAAGATAAACCCTCATTGTAATGTCTTCTGTGGCAAAAGTGGATTTCTTACCAGTACCACCACATAAAGGACAAATAGTAAGAGAGCTAAACTCTTGAGGACCGCCCACTTTATATACGTTGCTTGAAGCTCCAGTAATTGGATTGAATACGCAGTTAACACATTCAACGATAATTGGTGGGTAGTTTAATGTACATACTTTACCCAAATCATCAATGAAAGCATCCGAAACCCATTCGTGCTGGTCAATAATTTCACTTGGGATTTCAAAGTCCCCATAAGCTGGTAGACGATTACTCATTAGGTCGTATAATATGTTGGGTCATCGAATCTATTCATATAAACGCCAGACACCAAATGAAAATTCTTTTGTGGATTAACTACTCCATTAATTTTCTGATAATTTGCAGCACGAGTAGCCTGAATAATAGCCCTAGCAACTCTAGGGGCTTCGCCAGTACCGCTTGCTGCTGTAATTACATCTGCTGGTAATGCCATCTCATCTCACCTTTATGAAAAGTACGTTCTATCTCTTGTTGTTGGAACCCAACCGTGTTGACCATAAATTTTGTAAGGGCCTATAATAGCCTCACCTGGATTTCTATGCCCTAACACAAATTGGTATACTGCTTCTTCATATTCTTTACACACATCGTCTGCATACATCTTACTGTTTTGGGCAACTCCGCGTGTATCTATAGAACTAGGACCATCTTTAACGCTAAAACTCTTACCGCCAGCCTTCTTGAATTCAGCACGAGCTAAAATACAAGCAGCTTTCATAAGAATAAGGTTAATAAATGGGTCGTCTCTAGTTGCAGTAAGTGTTGGGTCTGGACTCAAAGTTAAGGTGTTGACATTAACATAATAAGTTGTATCAAAACTGACTGTAGAAGCGACTTCTCTCGCCCCAGCAAGTATAGTTTGACCTAAACGAATATCTGTATATGTGGGAGTTTCTGTCGTATCACCAATCATCAAACGGAAAATTTGGACAAGTTCTTCAAGCCAATAACATACATTAACTAAAAGGCCAACTTTGTCAGTAAGTGTATTACCAGCAGAAGTTGTAGCTACGATTGATAGAGTATAAAGAGTAGCGGTCACACCACCAGAAATACGAACCTGTACTTCCTCGTTTGATGTAACTGGAGAACCTATAGTTAAACCACTAACATCAGCCGTAATAACAGCACCAGTTAAAGTTTCTCCAGCATCCAAACGACTACCAAAGTCTATATTGAATAGCTCGTCGTCTGTTGGTGCTTTGATTAGTACGTTATTTGCTGGCATATTATGTCGATGTTCCTGACAAAGTTAAACTATACGTGGATTTGGCTGCTGCCGCCCCCGCTGCCAGTGTCAATTTCACCCATACTCCAATAGCGGCTCCAGCAGCTATGTCCGTACCTGGAACAGCTTTAGAGGCCCCATCAAATGTAGCAGAATTACTAGTTTCACCACTAGCAGGCACAGTCAACCTATTAGCCTTAGAAGTTGAACCACCTTGAGCATTTTCCAAAGTAAATGTCAAAAGCCCAGTTGGGTCCGCAGATTCTACTACAGCAGCACCTAACAAAGCTAAAGTAGCATTCGTATTTTTGAGGAAAATCTTTTCATAATATGTCTTTGTAGAACCACCAGAAGCCTCTGCGAATGCATTATAGAATAATCTTTGAAGAATCAAAATCCCGCTTTCAAGCGTTCCAATGGTAGCACCACCTGATGTTTTAGTAACAGTAATAGTACCAGTATGTGAGGCATTTACCAACACTTTAAGAATTCTTTCAAAGTTCTTTGCACCGGCAACAGGAGTAGTACCATTCAAAGATAGTACATCAGTATCAATAACACCACTAGCTAAACGACCAGTGACAGTAACTGTTTGCGTAGTGTCACCGCCAGCACTTGATACAACAGTAACAGTACCAGTACTTGCTATATCTGTAAACAAAACCTTATTAGTCGCATCAATAGCACCACCATAAGTGCTAGTGTCGTCTATTGGCATATTAGCACTACCATATGCAATCAATTCTGCTGCTGTAACTGACATAGTTTTACCTCTTTATAATATATGTTCTACCGTTAGATTTTATTAACCAAGTAGGTTGGTCGCCTTTTAAGGTCCAAACTACGCCCTGTTCGCTAATCGCCCACTTTAGCTCATTACCATCAACAAACCCTGACACCCCATCCCATTCCACAGGGATAATCTCAATTTGAGACAGTTTTGCCAGCATTTCTACGCTCAAAGCCTCAGTGTTATACACCCCAAATAGCTGTTCTAAGGTAATTATTTCTGTTTGTGTCACTGTAGCTAATACTTCAAGATTTAATTGGATTCCTGATTGTATTACAGACCTACATTCAAAATTAACACTAACATTTCCATTTGCCTGTAGTAATTGTTCGACCTGGGCAACACTCATTAGTTTCGTAACTTGGAGTAAATATTCAACATTTAGGGCATTTGTCTGCATGACACTACCAACATTTTCAATGTGTAACTCAATTAAGGCAGAGACAGAATTAGCTGTGCCAGCCCATTCTACGTTCACTATTTCCGCAGTCGAAACACCCAAAAGTTCCTCGATTGACATTTGTAGGGTTTGATTTGTTGCCAAAAGGTGTTCATTCGGCAATTCCTCAGTTTTGGAAGTACTAAGGATATTTTCTTCATTTAGTGAAACGTCTTTGCTGGCGGTTGCTTTATTTTCTTCGTTCAAAACATTAGTTTGGGAAACGCCCAATATAGATTCATCGTTTAATTGGGTGGTTTTTGAGACGCCCAGGGTATTTTCTTCGTTAGTAATTAATGTTTGACTAAGGGCGATTTTACTTTCTTCATTAACAACAGTCGTAGATGACACACCCAATAAGTCTTCTATATTTGCTACTAGTGCTGAACTTGTAGTGATAGTATGTTCGTTTGATGTTTGTAGGGTATTTAATACTTGAAGTAATTCCTCAATAGATACGACTAAAGTATTGGAAGCTGCAAGAGTTGATTCTACCCCAAGAATAGATGTAGAAGAAACCCCCAATAAATTCTCAATATTTAACAGAAAAGACCCCGACACGCTAACGAATCCGGTGCCCGCAAAGATTGCCGGATTAAACTTCCTATGTTTCTTGACCTCTTTGGCCACAACCTTATTCATCTTTCTTGGAGCATTTAAGCAAAACTGGGCAGGATTCCCCTTTATAACAGGCCCAGCAAAATCCCCATACCAAAAGCCCGTCCCATAAGTAGAAGGGGCTAGATTCTTGAAATCGTCCACATTTATCCAGCCGGTCGTTCCGTCAAAATCAATCGCAATAGCCACCACCCCATCTCCAGTAGGAGCGGTTGGTAATGTAAAGGTGAGAGTTTCCCAAGAGCCTGCCGCCCCACTACACGTTGCCAAAATAGCTGAATAGTTAGGTCCGGTACTTGTAATAGTTGTGTCAACGCTATAACCTAAAGCTGAATTTGCAATTAAGGCTACTCTAGGCTGGTTTCCATTATATGAGGCAGAATCTCCACTTCCCGTCGCAGACTTTCTTATCGCCACACTAATCGTTGGATTCACTCCACTCTTAACCGGCACATAAAATGGACCTAGTTGTACCTTCTGAGTCGCTGAACCAGGATAGCAGCGAAGTGATGGAGAGGATGTATTATAGATAGAGGTATCGGTTATGAGGCAATGTGATGCGTTAGGACCGTATGGTAGGTAGACGCGATTATCTCCAGATACTCCGTTATGTTTGATGGATGATATATAACAATTTAAACCAACTCCAGCAGAAGTAAATCCAGAAACAATAGTACCGCCAAAAGTAGTATTGTAACAATCAATAATAGAGCTTGGTGTTGTTGCAGTGACTACAAAACAAGCTGTTGAAAAATTATTTGTTACTCCAATTTGTCCATCTTTAATAGTGACCTGACCATTAGCGGTGGTGGTGAAGGCACCAAGACTTACTATATTAACTCCAGCATTTAGTATTGGACGTAGAAGAATCCATTTAGAACCGCCTGTAGTTAATGCTAATAAATATGTAGCAGATGCTCCAAAAGCTATTAAATCACTTATTACAAGCTGGGTTATAGGAGACTTTACGTTAAAACCCGCACCGAATATACTACCAATCAGTCTCCATGCCGTTAGTCTCTTTACTTCTCCATAAGTTCCTGTATGAAAAGTAATAGGAGAACCGGCACTAGAATGTAGTGTATTATTAGTATTAGTACCAAGTAATGTATTTGTCTCAACAAGTCTAATAGTACTGGCGACTGAACAGCAAGCTATAGTATTATATGAAAAGGTTCCACCTAAATCACCATAGTTCATAGCTATGCCGCTAAGTTGAATAAATATATTGCCGTTGGTAACAGTAGTACCAGTGGTAGCACTAAGTACAATACCATTCACTATATTAGTAAAAGTATTATTTAGGATATTATGTCCACCAGTAGCATTTGCAAAGTTAAGACATACAGCAGTACCATTACCCCAAAAGTCATGGAAACTACAGTATTTTACATTGACAGAACCTAAAGAATTAGTAGTTATATAAACACCTACAGAACTACCAGTACTACTCCCCAACAACGAAAACTCCCCATAGTTCCAAGTTACTACTGCGTCCGTCGAATAAATATGAATAAGTCCAAACAAGCCAGAAGTATTTCCGGCTTGACCTAAACTACGAACCATGACGTTGCGGGAAATGTTTACGACTTCGGCCCGACAGTCACCAGTACCAGTTGAAGTGTCGTGTAGACCAGAGGCATAAGCTGATTGTTGAATTTCAGAAGTGTCTGTAATTTGTAATACGGCAAAGTCATCAGACGATTGACTATAGTTGCCAGTTAAAACTAAAACGCCAGCATTAGTAACAGATGAAATTGTATAGGCGTTCCCATTAATGGTACAAGTGGCAGAATTCCATAATCCCGATGTTTGAAATACCTGCCCTCTTTGCAGTGTAACAGAAGTTGACCCATTAGTTACTTTAACAATAAAGTCACCAAGGGTATTATCTAATGTTACTTGTGTAGCAGAGTCTACACTTGTAACCAAACCTATAGCACTATCTTGAGAACGAGCAGACGATGCAGCTACCTGTAGTATATCGCCAGCAGCAATAAAGCCAGTGTCACCTAATTTCATTGTTTTTGGAGCACCAGTATCTAGTTTGATTAAAGTACCAGCTACTAAGCTAGCTCCCACCGAAGTTGTTGTAATCATAGAAATTGTACTAGGAACAGAGCTAATAGTTCTTACTACGCCATTGACTGCAACTTTACCCGTCCATCCAGTATCGAATTTCTGCCCCTCTTTCCATGTGAGAGTAGTACCAGCAGCGTTTGCGTCAACCAAACACCCCATACTCACAGTATCCGTCCCTATCGTCGTCACTTCCTGCATCTTTGACGCCATTCGACTCGTCCTAGTACCCCCACTCGTATACGTGCCGTTACCAGTACTATTATCTAACGAATAGGAATTAGCATCTATCTTTCTAATCCACCAAGTTCCATTAGCGGCAGTATTACCACCTACACTTTCGATAACGACTCCAGCACCAGTCTCTAATCCATGACCTGTTTCTGTAATTACTATAGGTGTAGCATTCGTCGCCCCAGTAATAGTACCAGTCGTTCCTTTAATTTGACCGTTAAGTGTCCAAGTTCCACCTTGTAGAGCACCAGTATTTGTAATACCTAATGCAATAGAAGTATCACCAGCCGCCGTACAATCCATTTCGAGGACGGCAGTTGAAGTAGATGGAAGTGAACCCGCTCCACTCGTAGCTGTATACATTTCAAGAATACCGCTACCGGCAATCCTAAATATACCTTTAAATCTTAAATAGTAATTAGTAGATGAGGAGTTCGCCCAAGTTAATTTACCACCCATACCAATAAATAATGCTTCTTGATAAGTAGCCACTACAGCCCCGAATGTAGTAGTGGCTGTATTATCCATTGTTATGGTGCGGGCATTTAGGGTTGTACTTCCTGTATACTCACCACACATAATTAGTTGGTCGCCAGAGGCAGGGGCGGCGGTTGTTGTTCTACGAAAGGCTCTAGCGATATTTGTACCACTCACAGTATAAACAGTTAGACTACCACCTGATGAGCTACTACGAGATAATCTAACTACATAGGTATCGGCCCCAGAAGGGGTATGTGGTGTAATTGGTACAATTATCCATCCCCATGTATTTGTTGGTAATATAGTTGCATCAATAGTTACTGTTTGTACATCTACTGGCGAACCACCACCACTAGTTCTTCTTAATGTAACTAATAGATTGCCAACTAATGCAGCACTTACACTAACAATCTTAATTAATATCGCATCAATTTCTTCTACTGGTAACGTAAACGCTGAGCTATCAACATTAGATGTAGATATAACAGTGGATGAACTACCGTCAGCCATCATATTTGTGGCTACGGGACTCCATGTTGCTGTATCTGTGAAATTTCCATCTGCTCTTGTTATAAGTCTTGCCATAAGAAACCGTTACCTAGCCTTTCTTCTCCGTTTAACAATCGCCGCTTCCGGCCCACTTATCTGCATCGGTCCTGCAAAATCCCCATGCCAGTACTTAGTTCCGCTTGTGTTTGGAGAGTCTACGTAGAAGTCATCTATGTTAACCCACCCCGCAGTACCATCCATATCTACGACAACAGCAACTACACCATCTTCCGTAGGCGTAGTCGGTAGATTTGCAGTTAAAGTTTCCCAGGAGCCTGCGGCTCCACTCGCAGTAGCCAGTACAGCAGAATACATGTTATAGCCTAGTGTAGTATCGTATGAGTATCCTAAAGCAGAGTTGCAAAGCAACACTAATCGCGGCTGATTTCCATTGTAGCTAGCTGAGTCTCCGCTTCCCGTCGCAGACTTCCTTACCTTAATACTAATTGTCGGATTAATTCCACTCTTAACAGGCACATACATAACCGGAGACTGAATCTTAAATGTGGCTGAGCCTGGATAACATCGTAATGAAGGACTTTCTTTATTATAGATAGAAGTATCAGTAACTAAATGCCCAGTAAAACTAGTACTCTGCCCATTAGGAATCCAAACACGATTATCACCCGCTACACCATTATGTTTAATAGAAGTATAAGACGTGCCCAAAGTAGCACTTGTAGGGCTTTGAATCATTAAAGAACCACCAAACGTAGTATTATAGAATATACACTGCCAAGCTCCTACTCCCCAATTACCAATAAAACCACTAAATGAATTTACTAATCCTATTTCCCCGTCGTATACAGTAATAGAGCCTCCAGAACCAGTAATAAAAACCTGAGTGGAAACTACATTCACACCAGCGTTAATAATAGGTCTATTTAGAACTAAATTGCCATTACTACTAAGTATCATACCCTGGACGGCAGTTATACCAAACATTACTAGGTCTGTGAAAGTAACAGGGCCAGAAGCACCGCTAATTAAAAACATACCAACGGAAGACGCATTACTCATTCTCCAAATAATAGTCTTACGAAATTCACCATAATGATTACCTGATTGTCCTAGAAAATGTGAACAAGCATGGGCTGTATTATGTGTTCTGGTACTACCAGTAAAAATGCCAGAAAAAGAGTTATTTGGGCTGATACAAGCTCTAGTATTACCACATACAAAAGTGTTATATGATACTGTAGATGATGGACTAACAACTAGTCCGAATACTGAAGAACCATTTAAATGTATAATATTACCAACAACAATAGCAGATGCCGCACTACCAGTGCTAATATTGAAAGTACCATTCATATTATGAAAAAAATTATTTAGGAATGAATAAGTGCCTCCACCACTATTAATGTTTGCATTAATCACTGAGCTAGTATTCCAAAAATCTCTAATAGTACAAAAATTACAATTAAATGTACCTATATTATTCAGTAAATACATCCCACATAATGTAGTACCACCAGACCCTAATTGTGAAAACTCCCCATAATTCCAGTTAACAACAGCGTCCGTACTACCAATCTGAATTAATCCATACAAACCAGCAGTAATACCCGGTGCGGCAACACTTCTAACCATCACATTACGAGTAATTAAAAATACTTCTGCCCGTACATCCCCATTAGCATCATTTAACCCAGACAGATATGCACAATTCTGCGTCTTAGTAGTATCTGTAATTTGAAGTCTAGCTAAAGTATTAGTAGTTCCAGCATAATTGGAAGATAAAGTTAAAGTATCGGCAGCACCAACACTTGTAATAGTAACTGAGTTACCATCAATCGTAGCTGCTGTGGTAGTCCAACCAGAAGTAACAAGGGTTTGTCCTCTAGCTAATTTAACAGTAGTAGACCCATTCGTGACACTAACAATATATTCGCACGGTGGACCTTTCAATGTGACTTGTCCACTAGACCCTACACTACTAATAAGACCAACATTACCATCTTGCCATCTAGTAGAAGATGTACCAGTACCTATAACATCATCAACAGCCAAAAAGCTATTATCAGCAAGGTTCATAGTAACTGGAGCACCAGTACCCAACTTCATAAATGAGGCCGCTGTTAATGTACCAATAGAAACAGTTAATACCATTGTCGTGGTATTTGTTACAGAACTAATAGTATAAATGATACCATTAATAGATACTTTACCCGTCCAACCAGTATCAAATTTTTGTCCCTCTATCCAAGTAACCGTATTCGTAGAAGTGTTGACTAAACAACCCATGCTAATAGTATCAGTACCTATAGTAGTGGTTGTTTGCATCTTAGAAGCGAGTCTAGATACTCTCGTTCCACCAGACCCATACGTTCCATTACCAACTGAGTTATCAAGCGTATAAGTATTAGCTCCCGTCTTCGTAATCCACCAAGTACCATTTGCCGCCGTGTTACCAGTCACCCCACTAATTACAACTCCCGCTCCAGTTTCATAACCATGAGCCGTGTCGGTAATTTCAATTGGTGTTGCGTTAGTGGCTCCGGTGATAGAGCCTGTAGTACCTCTAGTCTGGCCGTTTAAAGTCCAAGTACCGCCAGTTAATGCCGCAGTAGACCCACCTAATTGAATAGCCGAATTACCAGCCGCAGTACAATCCATCTCAAGTACAGCAGTAGAAGTAGAGGGTAGTGAGCCGGCACCAGAAGTAGCGGTATACATCTGAAGGATACCTCTAGCACACACTCTAAAGATTCCCTTAAATCTCAAATAATAGTTTGTACTAGATGAGTTAGCCCAGTCTAAAGTTGTCTTATCATTTATACTAATCGCTGGTTTACCACCTACTTGTACTATACCAAATGTTGTAGTAGCAGTATTATTCATTGTGATAGTACGTAAATTAACGGTTGTACTACCGGCGTACTCACCACACATAACTAAAATATCTGACGCACCTGGAGAGGCAGTAGTAGTTGTACGAATCATTCTGGCAAAACCTCCGGTGACTGGAGATTCCATAATTAAAGTACCAGTGGCACCGGCGGCTCTTGTAATCCTAACTACATAAGAATCAGTACCATTCGGCGTAAATGAAGAAAATGGAACTAATAACCAACCAGTCATATTAGTTGGTATCACGCTAGAATCAATTGTAACACTGCCCTGATTTGTACTAGTAGTACTATTTCGTAAGATTATTGTTAAATTACCAGTCATAGCTGTGACAGAAGCAATCTTAACAGCTAAACCATCCACTGCGGTATTAGGCAATACAAATGACGAACTATCTGTAGTAGTATTAGCTGCTAAAGTTGAGGTTCCATTAGCTGCAACCTGCTCTAAAAGACATGCATTACCTCCGCTACCACCCTCTGCAACTGTTCCCCATGTAGCCGCATCAGTAAAATTACCATCGGCCCTAGTTATCAAAGTTGCCACTAGTTGTTACCTCCGGTATAGTTTTCCTTACAAAACACCACGATTAGTTGCCATTTCCTGAATCTTTTCCATCAATAGTTTAACAGTATCCCTCAAACCAGTATCCTTAGAAGCCTCATTCAAAAGGTCATCAATACGTAAAGATGCTTCAACTTCCTGATTAGGAGTAGTATGTAGGATGCCTTCGGCATCAGCATAAGCCCTAACAAAACTCACCTGTACCGCCAAAGGCTCACTAGGACGCCCCGCCATAATAATAACGCGGGAAATCCACCACTGGTCATATGTGACAGCTTCTACAGCCGGAACTTCTTTTGGATTAGTAGCGACAATATCAGGAATAACTTTTACTCCATCAATAACACCAGTACCCTTAACTTCTCCACCAATCTCTCCACCAACTTCTACTTTTGCCATGATATATCCTCTTTATTTAAGATGTTTTGTGCCAATAGGTGCAAAGTGTATTTAAGGCCATCGCCGCCTGAGATTAGCCTATCTCTCTGAAAGTAATTTTAACAACACCATCGAAACTTGTGGGGGCGTTTATACAACGTAGGCCCAAAGTAGCAGAGGGGGCAATTATTGGTTTTTCTGCGTCAGATGGGTCAAAAAACCATCCGGCAAGACTAGACCAACCTTCACGACCTATTTCTGTATCTGATACATATGTAGGTTCGCTAGCGGTTACGTTTGCTTTTACAGTACAAGCAGCAGCCCCACTACCAGCCTCAGTTTTTGCTGGGGTTACAGTAGTTGCAGTTGGAGTACCTAAAGAGTTTACTGTTTGAAATGTACAAAGTAATTGTTCGTTAGTTTCATTACTTTCATTAGTTACACTGGCAGAAATGATTTCTACAACTGCCGTAGCAGGTGCAGTAATATACATTAGGGTTTTGGCCCCAGCTAGAGCACTAATTCTATATGATGCAGTATATACGCCTCTCATGTTTTACCTTTCTTATACGTCTCGACCTACTGTTTTACGCCAAGTTCTCGCCGCCCCATCAATAATGGAAGTAACTTCCACAACATATGCATTCTCAGTACTGATACGTTCAGCACCAGAAGCATCATACTTATATGCACCTATTGACCCAATTTGGGTTATAGTACCACTAGCAATTAAATCTGTTCCATCTGAACGCTTTACTACTCTCACACTTGGTTGGGTGATGCCAGAAAGAACTGGGGCAGCATTCTTAAACCATGAAAAACTATAAAAGTCTGTAGTTGCCCCTCTGTCTAAATGAACATCTGCATAGTAGGCGTTATTAGCTTGGTCTAAAGTAACTGGTGATGGGATGGCAACACCACCAGAAATAAATATTTCACTTATGCCCACAGTACCACTATTAATTAGTTCATTGTGAACACGAATAGTTACAAGACCGTCATTACCAAGACCAGTAGTTAATGTTGTAGTATATGCACCGCGATTTTCAGCAGACCCTTCTGTAAGTGTATTTTTCTTGTTTGCGAAAGTGGGGGACGATTGCCATGCAGGGGCTATTGGATTAAAATAATATCCGTCAGACTGCCGCTGTAGAGTAGCCGAGAATGTACCGCCGCTTGGGCCTGAAAAATATATATTAACTGCCATAATTTACCTTAACATATAACAATTGATTGTGGAATAAATACATCAGATACTGTTATTGATTTACCTATAATTCTTTGTTTTCTTCTGAACATTAATAGTGGGTCTTCACCAAATGACTTTGCAACTTTACCACTAAGCACCCTATTCCAAATACCAAAATATGCAATTTGCCCATTCCAACTATTTGTATTAGCACCAGCACCACTATAAGTACCAAGAGCCATTGATGCAGTAGCATTACCAGTTCCTAATGTACCAACTGCTGCATCCGACCCATTTCTTCGCCCGTTTATCCATATTCTTTGATTTGTTCCATCGCAAGTCACTAAAATATGATACCAATTACCAGCTATCAGTGAGGTTGAAGCAGCACCATTTACTATTGTACCAGGAACACCATTGTAAGCAGCAAATGTTACCAATCCGCCCGACGTTTGATACATCGTAAAACCTTTACTACCACCAGTGCCATTGGCAGTATCAGCAATTGTACTAAATGTTCCAACAGCGTCACTACGTATTAAAGCAGAGATAGAATAAATGGCTGTTTGATGAATAAAGTTTAAGCTAGATACACTACCGGCACTAACGAAAAATCCACCATTAGACCCACCTGCAAATACTATAGATGGACCATATGGACTCATGGCTGGATTGCCGCCAGATTTTCTCATACCCTCTCTGTTTGTACCAAGGTCAGGAATAGCAGCATATCTACTTGTATAACTTGTACCTTGAGAAAATCGACCAGTAACGCAAGGTGCCCACATACAGGTCATACCACGCCACAAATCTTGTCTTATTGATTCTCCAGCAGAACGTGCTGGTGGTTGAGGTAAAGTCAAACCCATTACTGTACCTCTGGGTTGTCTAACATATATTTATAGGCATGATTACCTTCGGTACTATCCAAGTTAACTCCCGTATCATGTACAATAGCAATACCAAATTCGCGTCCAGGATTATCAAATACGAACCACCCTTGAACCACGTCACCAGTCGCAGCACCACTAGCCTTGTTGGCCAAAACCCCAATCAAAGGGCAATTTAATACCGTAAGGGCGGCATCACTAGCACCAGCGGCATCATCACGATTAGTAGCATCACCACGAATACCGTAGATATAAACTCCACGAGCAGAAGTGGGGGAAGTCCCCTGTTTAATTTTTACAAATACAAATACTCTACCAGCCCTAGTTGTAGTATTATCAATCATTGTAGATTGTCTACCAACACCGGCAGTTGAACTCGCTAAACTTGCTAGCGTTATAGTAAAGTTTGAAACACTTGAAAATAGTTCTTTTACTTCATTTGGCATCGTTATCCACCCTTATTCATTTCTGTTAGCATATCAGCTAAAATAGTATCTCTTTTGCTCGTTTTATTTAAATGTTCTTGTAATGCTGCACTAGCCTTTGCTTTAAAATCATCTTTTCCCTTTTGGTCTGTGGCATCTACTCTGTCTGAATATGTAAAACCAGTTATATCATCTTGAACAGTAATAGTTCCTATGAAATCATTTTCTGTGTCGTTATTAAAATTAACCATTACCCATGCCATAATTATTGTGCCTCTATCTTGTTTAAGAAATCTAATATTATAGTTTCTACTTTATTTAATTCCCAATATGGGATTATAAGAAGCGGTATGTTATTATCTAAACACCACTGCCTTTTGATTAAATCTCTGTGTTGTACCGCTTTGAAAGTTTCATCTATTTCCTCATTAGACATTGAACTATTCCAACTTGTTGCTTGATAATGTTGAAGACCATTAAATTCTATTAGGAATTTTTTATTTGTTTGAACTAAAAAATCAAATGGTAATGGTCTCTTATCTTTACAACTGTCGAATCTTGCCTGTGATTTATAGTTAAGACTATATTTATTTAAAATACTTGCAATAGTAATCTCTCCACGCGAAGACTTGCAAGACGGACAACCACCACCAACCAAATGACAGTCTGGAGTTTGCTTAAACTCTCCGTGTTGTTGACATATAATTATTACTGGTTTTTTAGCATTTTCATAGTTTACAAACCTATAGTCATATTTATCAAGATGTATAACTTTAGCTTTTTCTATAAATTCTTTAGTATTAGATTGACGTGACTGTGATATTTTAATAAAAGCACATTTTCTACATCCATCACCAGATAAATGTTTTCCTGGACTTTGCTTAAAGTCTCCATGTTCTTTACATGTTATAATAACCTTTTCTCTATTATTTTTACCATATTTAGTCAAATGATAAGAATACTTATCTTTATGTATTTCTTGTGCTTTAATGATAAAATCTTGAGTATTTGATTTGCGTTTATTTGAACCAGACTCATCTCCACACTTTGGACAACCTTTTCCTTTATAGTGATTGCACGGACTTTGTAAAAATATACCATGAACCAAACAACGTATAGTTAACGGTATCTTAGACCCACAATAAATAGCCATGCTATAATCATATCTATCTTGATGTACTTTAATAGAACTTTCTATAAAATGTTCAATATTTAGTTTTTTAGTCATATTATTACTGTGCTTCAATAGTTATAATAAGTCCTTGCGGTGGGGTAGAGGTTACACTGTCAATGTCAACCCTTAAAACATCATTAGTTATTAAATCATCATTAGAAGTATTTATTACAGCAGGAGTGCCTGCCGTTGAACTATCCATTTCTGCCGTATCAATTGTAACTTTCGTAGATAACACATCCACTGGAGTTTGGCTTCTAAGTCTAGCAATTTGAATATCTGTAGTTCCAGTTGTGCCAGAAGCAATAGTTGCAGCATGTACTCTAACAATATTTAAACCGCTTAGTGGGCTTGGAACGACGAAATAAAATTTCCCATCACCAGTTGTAACATTCGTAGTTGGGCCAACAACAGCCAAAGTAACAGATTTTCTTTGGATTGTGTCTAAGCTGCTTAAAGTACCACTTACATTTGTTATACTAATACCATTTTTGTTACATGATTGGCCGATATGGACCCTACCCAAAGTATCAAATGTATTTCCAGTGCCACTAGCTAGTATAGCATGATTAAATACTTTGATTGAAGTATTACCAGACCCCTCATTACAAATACCAATATTACCCGCACCTATGTTTCCAGATACGGTAGTATAACCACCAAAAATTTCTATTCCGCACCCTGACCCATTATTCTTAATTCTATAACCATGATTCCTACTGGCAGAACTTCCATAAACATTTACTTCTGTATCTACTGAACGCAATCTATTGAAATTAGACCCGCCTACTACAACGCCCTCTGCATCACTATTGATATAAACTCTGCGTAGAGTTAACTCGCCCGAACCGGGAGTATTAAGTGAAATACCATTTAAAGTACCGCTAGCTGGGTGAGACCCAGTAATATAAACATTCTCTACTACAGCCCCAGTAAATGTATTGTCTGCCGATGCCCCACCAATCACATTGACGCCATTATGTTCTAAGAAAGTAAAGTCAGAAGCAACAGACCCACTCGCTAGGGCTAAACTCGCCAATGAAGAACTATTTAAACTAGATTTGATGTATGTTTTGTTAGGCCCCTGCCCCTTAATCTTTCCACCTTTTGGCAGCAATAATTGATTAGCACCAACGTCATATTTTCCAACACCAACTATTACTTCTTGGTTTTCAGTCAAAAATCCAACAGCTAGTAACAAATTTGCACCGCGAGCAGCATCTGTTGAACCCGAACCGTAAAAATCCGAAGTTCCATCTTCACCTAAAACCCAGACCCCAGCATTAATACCAGAGAGTTTATAGTAGTCTAGGGCAACCATATATCCATTATTTACAACGCTTGCTGCATTCATAGAGATAGTAGGATTACCACCAACACCACTAGGATTAGTGATAGTTAAAGGCAAACTAACTTCTATACCTCTAGAGACAAAACTTCCATCTTGTTTTAATGCTACAAGACCACTACCAGTAATAGCATTTAAAGCTGTAAGAATAGCACCAGAAGGCTGCAATCCTACAAGGGATGCCCCATTACCAAGAAAGGTAGTTTTCCCCGCTGTACCAATAGTGTTATTGCTACTCTCAGAAGCATTTACATTCAGAGCATTATTAATACTCTTACCATTAGAGTTCAGATTGCCGCCCAGAACGGGTGTCAAGTCCGATTGAACGCTTGGTAGACCATAATATGAGATTGTAGCCATCTTTAACCTATTGAGAATACTGAGGTTAGAACTATAAAAATATACACCCCTACCCCGTTTCTAAAACGCAAGTCCAAAAAAAAGCCCTCGATTTCGAGGGCTAGTTTTTATCGTTTACTAGTTAGAATTAGCAACTTCCGAGGATAATTCTGCGACCGTCGAGACAAGCAAAGCCAGTCTGAGTCCAACCGAATACACCTTGTTTCTGGTGTCGTAGCAAAGCTGGGTCATCGTACTGTTCCCAACCTGGGGCAACAACTGGTGAGACGAAGGCGTTAGCCTTGCTCAAGTCGAGACCAACAAGCAACTCAACATCACTTGCAGCTAGAGTACCAGCTAATTGACCAGTGTAGTAGGTCTGGAACTGTTGGCTTTCACCAAGTTCATCAATGTCGTGAAGATTTACACTGAAAATTGACTTCACACCACCGTCTTCTCGTAGGTAGAATTCCCGACGAGTTACTTCATCAATTTGGTCAACGCCCCAGTTAGCAATGTCTTCCATGCATTCTGGTGAGAGATACAAATCAGTCAAACGGCTACGATTCATTGAAGTGGAGTTACCACCACCGTTTCGACGCATAATAACTTTCATCAAGCTAATGAGTCGTTTGGTGAACTGACCAGCACCTGCGTCCGAATCGAACACAACCACGTTACGGTCAACACCAGCAGTTAGAAGGGTATTCCAACCGTCAGTATTCTTCTTCTGAATAACACCGTCTTTAAGAGTCTGCATTGCGGCACTCACAATGTCCCAACGGGCATCACGAGCATATTTAATCAACCAGTCAATTGAATTACCAATTGCGTAGGTTGGAACCTTGACATAATCGCCTTCAATCGTTCGTTGTGGAATATAACCATGCCGAGGAATGGTATAAGCAACGAAGTCTTTTTCAGTACCTGGAGCTAGATAATGTAGAGGAAACTCTACTTCTGCACCTGGAGCAAAAGGAACATTCTGATAAATGCCGGAAACAATGTCTCCAGCCATAATACCTTCACGAATCACACCACCCAATTCAGCAAATAGCTGGTGAGATGCTTGGGCAGCTTCGGTAGTGTTGTTAGACACTGAGCGGCGAAGCAAATCATTCATAGCAGGGGTAGCAACTTTACTCATTTGAATTATCTCCGTTGAAAACTATTTATTTAAATGTTGTGTGATTGTGAATTCGTTAAATATTAGGGTAGATTGACGTAAAGCTTGGCGTAACCGTCTTCGTCTTTCTGGCCACCCCATTCACCAACAAGTGGAGTCTGGGCAATACCGCCAGTTGAACTTGGAATGGTACTCAAGAAACCTGAGCCTACTAGGTAGGCAGGCAAGTTACCTGATGGAGCAGCATGTGGCTCAATCATATTGGTAACAACCCAACCTTGACGAAGGGCAGTAACCTTACCGCCAATCTGGACTTCATCTTTGTGATAGTTAATGTTTTGACGAGTCTGGTCAATGCTAACCATATCGTTTAACAAAATACCAACAGGACGCATACCAGTTGGATTAACCTTATAAGTAAGTAAAGCTGCTGATTGGTCTAGTGCAGCACCAGAACCAGAAGTAGACCGCACGAGACAGCCACCACGTTCTGCCACTTCATTCAAAAAGTGGGAAATATCAGTCATGTGTTCTACACGGTCGCCTTTAAGTGCCATCTCTAAACCTCCAAAGATTGAAAATTTTATTTATAGTTGTGTTTTATTAAGTAGTAATTCTAAACCAGTATACACCAACCAATTATGACTTGAAGAAATCAGCGATTGATGCACTTAGAGTTTGTAGCTCTGAGTTAACTTCATCACCAGTTGGAATTACTTTCGCTACTTTTTCTGATGCTTCAAGAGCTTCTAGATTAGTTTCGTCAGCAGTCTTCTCACTAGCTTCTACCTTTTCGACCTTCTCAACCTTAGCTGGCTCAGCATATACTGAAACGATGGTCTCGAATTGAGAGGCGTCAAGTGAACCGAACTTGGCCAAGATTTCTTCTTGCTTGTCAGCAGGAATATTCTTATTGGCAAGCAAATTCAAGCGGGTAAAACGAGTTACTTCTGCCTTAGCAGTAGCAAGTTCAGCACGCAAAGTTTCAGCGGCTTGTTCAGCAGCAACCTTACCTTCATTTGAAACCTTTACAGCTTCGGCAAGAGCAGCCTCAAGAGAAGCAATTTTGCTATCCTTGTCAGCAACCTTAGCGTTGGTGTCGTTAACTGATTTGGTGAGTTCGGCAATTTGTGCCTCAAGTTTAGTTACATCAACTTTTTCGCTCATGTCTGTCTCCGTTTCTTTAAGATTGGCTGATAATGATTCTTGAATTGTTTGTTTGATTTCACTTACAATAGTTTTAGTATCGAAAGCGACTTGAACTTCTGGGGTGTCAGTTGTTTTGCTCAATTTAGCCTCTAAACCTTTAAATACACTTGGGTCAGTAAATACAAAACTCTCAGGATTGCCCGGTTTTCTTACTAAACCCTTCCCCGCAAAAATCATATTTCGAGGAACGCGACCGAGCTTCTTATCTTCATACACCCCAGAACCACCAAATATTCTTAAGTGCTTTGTGAGGTATGAAGTTTGGTCATTTCTTTCTACAATTTCTATGGTTCCATCACTGCTTTCTAGGCAATAATCGAAGTGTTTGAAGAAACTTTCCACGGAAACGTACCATTCATCCTTATCAATTTCTGCTAAAAGTGTTTTCATTGCATTGGCTAAGAGTTTGTCTCGACCAAACACAAAGCCTTTGTACAATACTGCACTAGTTAATACATGGAATTTCTTGGGTAAATCCTCAACATTACAATCATCTGCAACTACATTGTAGTCAGTATCAACTACAGAACTACCTGTAATATGTCCGATAACATTGCGAGAATCGTGCTCATAGTTAAAGGGTTTATCTGTTGCACTGTTGCGAGCTTTCCAAACTTCTGACTGTAAAAAATATTCGTCATTCTTATTCCATCCGGTGCTTACTAGGATTGTATATAGTTTTTGAAGGTCAAATTGTCCTTCGTTTGAAGACTTAACACTAGCGTTAGCTTCTAGCGATAACAACATTTTACTATCAACAACAGTAGACAAACAAGCAATAACGTAATTTCCATCGTCTTGCAATTGTTGTGCTAAATCTTGTTCTTCTGCAAATATTTGATATGTCATAAGTTCTAACAGCTTAATGGTTTAGGAGAAAAAAGAATGTATGTCAGATGCTAATTCTTGCTCGGCTGCACATAAAGTAGTAATGCGTCTAACCTTAGCCATAGGCTCATCATAACTGTTAATACGTACTGAACAATATTCACCTTTACCATCAGAATAAATGGCAACTTCTTGTACATCCGTTACTGGATTTCCATTCAAGGAAACATCTACAGTCTTTTCCTCAGTATCAACAGTAATAACAAACTTAGCCATCATTTTCTCCGAAATTGTGTTTGGTAAAGAGGATTGCCCGAATGTTAACTAAATCCTGGTCTTTCGGCAATCTTTGATTATCTAGTATAAACTGATTAATAGTACTATTGTATTCTGATACAAAATCATTGGTAGGACCAGAACCCTGACTAACCAAGTTATACACCCGGCTTTTCTCTATCTCTGTATACGGATTTAAGTTACTGAGAACCCAAAACTTCAAAATCTCGAAGTTATTTAACTCAGAAGCACTCAATTGTTTATCTTTTTGTTGGGCCAAGATGTATGGATTCATCAATGAATTAATGGTCTCCTGGGCCTCAATTGCCCATTTGGCCATATCTATAAATTCCGAAGATTTAACCATTCTCTGGGGCTTGACCACCTTTTTCTTGCGTGACGAGTCTTTTGAACCTGTGGGGCGACCCTGGCCAGATTTGCCCTTTACTGCCTTCTTCTTGGCTCCAATTGGGGCTTTAGGGGCAGGTGGTTTAATGAGTTTTGCTGAACCTTTGGGAACTCCAGCATCTTTGGGTGATATTCCACCGTTTTGCATTGCTAGTTTTGTTAGTTCTGCTTCATTATTTTGTAGGGAAGTGAGTCTAGTAACAGTCAATCCACTTCTCTGGGCTTCTTGTTCTTTCTTGAGATTGACGGTTTCCATTTCTGGGATTTCATCAAAATATTCAAGTAGTGTAGCTGGGCTAAGTATATTCCTATCAACAAGTTGAATCAGTAGGGCTTTCTCCGCAGCTTCGTCGGCCATATTGATACGGTCGAACTTAATCATTGCGGGCTTTTTATAACCCATAGCCTTTTGTACCCGAACAATCTCACCCATCCAGAAAGAAACTAACATTTTGCGACCATATTCTAGTCGTTCAGTTAGAGTTTTAATGGCTAGGTAGTTGTTAGTCATACCACCACCCTGACTCTTAGAACCAGTCACAGTTTGAGGAATACCCAAACCACCATAGATACTGTCAAGACAGCTAATATATTTTTCTGAACCTAAGAATTGATGTACTGTGCTAGCTGACTCTGTAAACTTGAGGTCTGGACCCCAAACAATGTCGTAACTACCACCACCAGGATTACTTAGGAGAATATTGGATAGTTTGGCGATTGAAGCATCAGATGGTAAAATACGGTTCTCTAAATCTCCCAAAGTCCACAAACGAACCTGAGAAATAGCCCCGTCTAATGCAGCAAGGTCAGCTAACTTTAATTTTTCCAACATGCCCAGGTCTTTTAAAATTGGGCGAATCATTGGGTCTGCCCAGACTTGCCAATCATCCTTTTTATAGTAAAATACAGCCATATCCTTCATATCTAAAGGAATCACTCCGTTCGATTGACTGCTTAAACCACGCTTGATATAATCAGGTAGCTGGGCAATCAACTCTCGTTCTGCTGGAGTCTTAGCAAATTTGATTTTTTGTAGTAGATTTTCAGGCAATTTGATACCATAATTAGGTTTGCCCATTACACTTCCAACATCGTCCAAAACTTCTAAAGTAAGAGGATTTAGAATCGTATAACGCCAAGGAAGTTCTCTTTTTTCTACTTCAATCTCTGTAATATCTTCATGAGCAGCTTTAGATTTGTATAGCTTATTACTATTCTGAACAGTTAAATACTGTACGTGTCTTTGTATCGGGGCAATGCCAGCACGATAAAATAGATTAGCAATACGCTCTGTTCTTTCTGGGCCTTGAGCTTGTTCAAACCATGCTTGATAAAAATCTTGAATTTTCTTATCTGGATGAACCAAACGAATTCCCTGAGAACAAAAGTCTGACATTAAATCAATAATGTTTCTTACAAGGCCAACTTGACGGTATGCTTCCATGCAATAACCGATAATTTCCTTCATCTGGCGAGGAATAGCCTCGTTTGGACGAAAATAATCGTAGTCATCACGATTAAAACCAACCCTAACAGATGTGTTTGAATCTATATTCCTATATGTGTCACGAGCAGCCTGTAACTGCGATATACCACAGTACTTATCTAATGCCCTACCTGACTGCTCTACATAGTCAACGTCGTCAGTGCTATAAAACATGCCGTTTGCAGCATATGGCTCAGCATCCACAATATTTGTGTTTTCTGATTGGGCAGTTATAATAACATTTTTTTGTTTGGCCATAGAAATTAACCTATCTTGTTTGGGTGTCTTACTTTATTACACCCCTATTGCCTAGTGATACCCCTGCCATATTCGGTTTTGTTGACTTGGCTGGTAAACCAATCGGGGCCGGTATATAATTGTCCTTTTACTGCCCTCATACCCCCACTTTGGACACCGCTACCAGTAGATTTGTATTGTGTAGTAGCAATTGGCTTTTCTTGGATGGTTCGTGCTACCATATTTGCCATTAAAAGGGCAGAATACCTATCTTTCCTCATACGCCCCTTTTTACCGCCCGGCAGTTTAGTCTCTGGGGTATCCCATCTTTCACGAGCAATAACACTTGTTTGTGTTAGTACTATGGTTGCTAATTCATCCTTTAATTCTTCAATTTCCATTACACAATCTTCTAATGTATCATATTCACGATTAGATTGTTTATCTTCTTGTGCTGCTTCTTCAATTGATAATGAATCGAAGTATGGGAATAGAAGGGTTTTAGTCTCCATATCTTGTTTTAGGCCATAGTTTGCCTGAGAAACCCACTCTGCATTACTAAACTGAACAACGTGGATAATCTTTCGACCAATCTCAACGTCTGTCTCGGCATTAACATCTTCCCACCAAAAAGCATCCTGTTCATCATATTTCACATATGGAAGTAGGGCCTGTTCTCCGTGGTCTGGCTCTCTCAAACGCTCTAACACACTGATACCACCGCCCTGTTTATCAATAGCAATATGGTCACAAGGGAAAATTCTCAGAAGCCCCCAAATCTTCTTGGCCACATATGAAAAGAAACCCTTTGGGTCTGAATTAGACTCTTTAGTTCTCTGCCTATGTTGTTCTTTAGTAGTAGTCCAACTATAAACAATACGTCTATGGTCAGGATGCAACTCTAATACAATGATAGCAAAATTATCGCTTTCGCTAGCAGGGTCAATTGCCATCACATACTTACAGAACTTATTACCACTAACGGCAGCAGTAAAACTTACGGGGCCACTTTGTAACATAATTGGTGTCTTAGTTACACACGACTCAACCAGTGAACGACGAAAGAACCCCTGTGAATCTGTAGCAAAACATGCAGCGTATTCCATCTGATACATGTTTGTTGGTAGGGTTAGACGAGCCTTAGTGATAATGCTCTTATCCATAAGACCATCTGGGAGTAATTCTGACGGAAGACGAATTACTGAATAATCTTTCCAGTTAAAATGTTCTTCTTTCTTGTCTCCTAAAATCTCATTTATCTTTCTCTCGTTTCCTTTACTTTCTATAATAGATTTCCACTTCTTCCAATACTTGTAGAAATGATTAAAAGCATAATATGGGGTTCCAGAAATAATAGATTGGTTGGGGCGACCGAAATCTACCACGTTATCCTGCAAAAGTCCCATGTCCTTTAGCATCTTTACTTTAGCTCTCTGCTTAGCATTCTCGATAGGAGTACCTAGAGTGGCAGCGAAGCCTTGAATGACGTTCTCATAGATTTCTTCATCCATAAATGCAAATTCGTCAGCAATAACATTCGTAGCACGCAAACCTCTAATAGTACCACCACCATTACCGATAGGAATACCAGTAATAATACTACTACCCAAACGCATCGTTACGCGGTCAATAGCTCTACGTGGCCCATTTTCACGCCCATTACAAATATCTCGAAGAATAGATGATTCAAACCAAATCTTCTCTGCATATTCAAATACCAATTTAGCTTGGCGAAATGCAGCACCTGCAATAACAACCTTGGACTCAGGAGTAAGTAAAGCCCTAAGCATAGCATATAATGCTAGAATAAACGTCTTGCCACATCCACGAGAACCTATAAGCATTGGGTAAGGTCTTACCCAAAGTTCTTGTAGGATAGCTAACTGAAATGGAAACAGTTCAATATTGAATAGATACTTACAAGTAAAGTAGAAGTATCTAGGATTAGACATTATCTTCACTAAATACAAAGCCGGATTGTCCATATAGAATTCATCCGTAGTAAATAGTGGATTAGTAATAGTTTTTAGAGTTTCATCTAAATTACCAATTTCTAACCACGCATAATCCAAAAGCTCACGCTGACGCATGAGTTCTTCTGGTTGCTTCATTATCTCGATTATCTTACTTTTTTTCTTTGTCATTAAAAATGTTTCTAAATATATTCAATACAAACTCTTTGCCAGACCTACCAACTAGTACTATTTTGGTAGGATATTTGAGTTCATATTCAATGAGTTTCTTTTCTATAAACTTGCTTGTAACCTTAAGCTTGGGCCATGTCCATTTTGGGATACTTGAGCCAAGAGGAAATTGGTATATGTCGTACATGTCGAACTCTAGAATCAAAAATGAGTGGGTAAACTCCCTCATTCTTTCTAGTTCTCTCTCAAAACGCTTATCTGTAATATTGTTGGAGAACTCTGCTATAGAGCCTTTTCTCTCTATACAAAGATATTTCTCAAAGCCTTCTATTGTGTAGTCGCCCGTTTTTAAGGTAGCGGGAAGCATCCCATTACAGTATTCATTTTCTTCAAAGTGCCACCCAAGTTGTTCTCTAGTGTCTTGAAGTACTGTGAATCTAGGCTTGTTGTTCTTTATCTTTATCGGTTCTATTAAGTCTGTCATTCTTTTTTAATTTTATTTGTTTGGCTACTGCTTGTATTAGTAATGGGGCGAAAATCATTTCTTTATTTTTTAGTTTCAAGTGACAGTCGTGGCAAAGGGTGATACCATTATGTGGCTCAAAACGTAGTGTTTTGAAACGGGACCAGGGCAAGATATGGTGAATTTCGTGACCTTGCTTACCACAACAAATACTCCCAATAGGCATTTGACATTTATGGTCATCTCTATCAGCGACTGTTTTACGCCAAAATACATATTCTGGACTATTGTAGTCTCTGTATTTCTTTTGTACTTTGAAGGGGTTTTTCTTATCTGCCCGATACTTAGTACGTTTCTTAGTTTGTTTCTTTGGTTGTTTGGGTTTCTTTTCTTCCATTAGTTCACACAATCGTTATATACCATTTCATCAACCAACTGCTGATAACTAATTTCTGGCTTCCACCCTAAAACATTAGTAGCTTTAGAACAATCGCCCCTAAGATAATCAACCTCGGCAGCACGATAAAGATTAGTATCAGTTTTGACATATGTTTTAATAAACTCTTTAAAATCTGGACGCATATCTGGACCACTTTGAAAAAACCACGCAATATTAGGAAACTGTTTTATCATCGAGTTGAAACAATCTTCAAAGAAACCAATAATTGAATGAGTCTCTCCAGTGCAGATAACATAATCATCTGGTTTATCTTGCTGAAGCATAATCCACATACCACGAATGTAGTCTTTTGAGTGACCGAAATCACGACAAGCATTAAGATTACCAAAACTAATAGTAGGAATATTATCTATATATGTATACTCACAGGTCTTATCTCCAAATAATACTGCCCGACATACAGCACCTAGATACTTAGTAATCTTACGAGTAACAAAGGTTTCTCCACGTTCTGGAGACTCATGGTTAAATAGGATACCTGAGCTAGCATGAATGCCATAACCATCACGATAAATCTTGTTCATAGAGTGGGCGTATAACTTAGCAGCACCATAAGGAGAACAAGGTTCCATCTTTGAAGTCTCTCTCTGGAATCCATCTCCATCAACGTGTGAGCCGAACATCTCGGAACTAGCAGCAAAGTAAACCCTAATGTTTGTGCCAAAGAGTTGATTGCATGTTTTTACTGCATTAAGCACTAAAGTATGGCCCACCCCAGTAACTAAAGCTGATTCTTCTGGAGCGTCGAACGACATTCTCACTTGAGACATAGCTGCGAGGTTATAGATTTCATCTGGTCGATGTTCTAATACTGTAGTTAATACTGAATGTGCATCTGCAATATTACTATGTACTAGTTTAAAGTTTGGATTATCCTGTATATTCCATAATCTTTCTGTAGTATCAACGCTTACACGACGATAAGCCCCAATAACCTTATAACCTTTATCTAAAAGAAACTTAGAAAGGTAACTGCCATCTTGTCCGGTCACGCCATAAATCAAAGCTGTCTTCATATTTTCCTAGTCCTCATATTTCATAACTGTTTCTGGTGTCAAAAATGGTTGGTCTGCAACCCCATCCGAATATTCATGTACTTCTGACAATTTCTCTGAACTTTTCTCTGTTGAAATAGCAAAGAGTTCCATCATTTTCCCCTCGGTATTTTTAGCATTTATATCCGACAGGTTTTTTAGTAGGTCAAAGAATGTTTTATTAGCAATCTGCTTCTCAACACGCTGTTCACGAGTAGACTTGAGTTGTTTGGCCAAGTCTCTTTTTCTGTCTGTATAGCTCATATGCTCTTTGCCGCGAGCAGTTTGACCCTCAACTAGAACAGCAATCTGGGCTGTCCATAACATAATTTTGGAACCATCTTGCCCACCCTGTTCTGGCTCAATATCCGTAGGCTTCATTTGTTCACATTCGAGCAGTGTATTAACTTGCTCTATTTGTTTACCAATGACATATTTCTCTTTCAAAATTCTGTCACATAAAAGTTCCAAACAGATATAGTCTTTAATCTGTAATTCTTCTGTTGGTAAAACATCATTCTTGAATTGAAAAATGATTTTTGTCCAGTTTTCCTTAAATGTTTCTAGTTCTGCTTGACTGAATTGTTCCTTTACATTCTTCCAAAACTGTCGATTTTCTAAGTCGTAAGTAATCTCTTTAGCATTACTTTTACTTAGAGTACCAGTTTCTAATTGAAGACGAATCTTATGTTTGGCAACTATTTTTGTAGAACGATTCAATCTAGATGCTATTTCTTCATCAGTCAAATTTAAATGAGCACGTATATATGCTAGTTCGTCTGATGTAAGTTTGCCAGCTTTAAATGCCATCATATTCCTCAAACATATCATTAATAGGTAAAGTATAATTCAAGGCTATAATATCGCTAATCTTTTGCATGAGGTCTGCCATTCGTTGCTTAGGTAGCTTAACGCCATCAAGCATCCGTCTGTAGTCTGGTCTTAAAGATGCTGGCATCTTCTCATCTAATAGTGTGAATATTTCTTGTTTAGTTAGTTTGTCTAATACATCGAAATGTAACACCATATTTCTTTCGGTATCTTCACACGCCACATCTATATCCAATAACTCCATCAAATTCCTCTTGGTTTCATTACGCTTACGCCAAGGCTCACACTTGTCACACCAAAATGAACCAACGCCACAACGGTCATCTTCATAAGGACACGCCGGGCGTTTACGAATCATTTTGTTACGCTTTAAGTTCAAAAACCTATTACGTATATGTGTTACTAGGAAGTTTTCTAAAGGCCCCCTAGAAGGGTCATAGTCTTCAAGACCCCCGATAGCATAAATCCACCCCTCTTGTTTTAAGTCGTCTATACCGTAGTACCCAAACTTAAACTTCTTGGCCAAATTCCTACATATCTTATTTATAATATCTGTAACTTCTTGTTCAGTCATTCCTTCTGGTATTTTCATTCACTCTCCTGTGTCTTATCAAGTTCTAAGTCTGGCCCCCAGATAATATCAATAAACTTTCCATCTTTGTCCTTTAGTGAATTGACTAATTTTTCAAACGCTTCTGGGTCATTACTCGACATTGAATCTATACTGCCGTCATTATTTCTTATGTGTATCATTAATAACCTTTTTGGTCTCTGGGTCAGGTATCAACAATTCCTTCTTAACTTCCTCTAATAGTTCTGCTGACTCCAAAGTGTATATATCAGAGTCAAGTTTAATAGCACCTTCTAGCTTATCTATCATTATAATATCTCCAAAAAATTATTTGACAACTATTTAGTATACACCCAAAGGTGGACATTTGAACCAGTCTTGGACAGATTTTGACATAAAGTTCATAAAGGAATACGCCAATCTTATGAGTGACCATAGGGCGGCAGAAAAGCTTAGTATTATTACAGACCGATATATTTCCCCCTGTGCCTATACTAAAAAACGTCAAAGATTAGGCATAGACAAACCAAAAAGGCCAAGAAATGAGAACAGTTATGGTCGCAGGAGATAACCACTTCCTAAATGAGCGTTATAGAGTTGCCCTCAACGAGATTCTGATTGAAACAGAAAAATACAAGGGTTTGGCCAAAGAAGATATAGGGGAGGGCGAAAAGGCCAAGAAATACGACAAGCTTAGGGCATATATAGAGGGGCGAATTAGACTTGCCCTAAACAAATAGGCTCAGACTGGGGCAAATTGCAGATTCCCCAGTGCCGCCCCCCATTAGAGGGGTATTCCTATGAACCACGGAGGTTGCTATGAAAGACTATAAGGAGTTTGCCCTGATTACTATTTTAGGGGCATTAGTTGTTTTTCATGTGGGAGTAGTAGTTGGGAATTGTATTGCTTTCTTTACCCTTCCACTTATTGCCCCTTGGTATATTGCTTTGCCTTTGTGTTCTTTTATAGGATTACTAAGTACTTCTAATGAGTTAAAGTGTCCACTGACTAAGTTGGAGAATGTGTTGAGAAAAGAGTTGGGCTTAAAACAAATCGGAGGGTTCATCGGCCATTACTTTCTAAAAGGGGGCAAGAAATGTTATCACTGGTTATGTCAATTATTCTAATAGGGGCCTCCCCCACAGATATAAAGTTCGACCGACCCCGCCCAGGAATAACTCAGAACTATCGAGGCGATTACTATGAGGTTTGGAGGGCAATGGATTGGGATTTCCACAATCGCCAGTACCCCGGTCTCGCCTCCTTCAAAGAAACCCACGACTTCTCTATTCGCCCCTATAAAATTAGGATTACCCTTTTGGCCCAAATGCCCCATTGGGTAAATAAATCAAAACGCCCCAAGGAAGAACAAACGTATTGGGATAGTATGTACAAGGTGATGTGGGAGCATGAGCAGATTCACCTAGATATATATCAAGAGGCTTTTAATCGTGCCGCCCTCGCCCTAGAAGGAAAGAATCCCTGGCAGGCCGAACAGATTTTTCAGAAATTTATCAAAGAGGG
>ERZ869925.48-NODE-48-length-67363-cov-5.629821_pt1 | contig 67363 bp, 89 predicted proteins | sample MGYA00579311_ERZ869925 | MGnify/ENA primary metagenome ERZ869925 (study PRJEB32216, sample SAMN09231817) | wastewater metagenome | place: USA: Maryland | collected 2016-07-30 | study: EMG produced TPA metagenomics assembly of the PRJNA472060 data set (Reclaimed water...
AACATGACGGCGCAGGCGGCCTCTTCGATGGGGATTCATGGCTATGCCATGCCTGGCGATCCGGTGCTTCCGAAGGCGGTCCGTGCCTTCCTCTCGGATATCGCGCATAGCCCAGGCGCGACGGAGCCGGTCTATCACGGGTTTGAATCCAAGCGGCCCATTGAATTTCAGGTCGGCGACACGATGCGCATGCCACTCACCGCGACGTCGTCTTCGCGCGAAGTGGCAGAAATGTATAGCGATCGGCGCGGCGTCATCTTGGAGTTTGAAAGGGGCACTCCCATCCATGTCTACATGAGTGTGAAGTCAGCGCGCGAGGTCGGCGGAGAGCCTGATTTCAATCTGGCGTACGCGGAGGCGTTGACGGCTGGGGAATTCAAAGTGACGCGCGTCAAGGCTGGCCGTGGCCCAACGGTCGTCACGTTGAAAGCCACGGCTGTCTTCGACCCCTCGTCAAAGAAGTGGGTGCCTCATGGCTGATCTGACACAGATGATTGCGGAGTCCTTTCAAGATCAGCCGATTCGTCGCCGATTCCAGGTGCCTCGCTCTGCTCCTGTTGATATCCCTGATGACGATGGCCCGGTTGATCTACGCGACGAGGACGAGGCCCATCAGAAGGCGTGGGACACGCGCGGACGCGGATCAGCCCGTGTGCCTGGCCACAACGTCACATCGGTGAACTTCGTCGACAAGCAGGAGGCGGCCGACGCGTCCTACGCCCTGTTTGGGTCCACGCTGGCGGAGACGGTCGAGGTCGCTCACGGCATGGTCGTGGACTCCGACGATCAGTTCACGATCCGCATCGACGGCGATGACTCCCCGACCCTGAGGATCCGCATGGAATCCGACTGGGGCTCCACGCTTGAGCGCACCTTCTCTGAAGAGGACGGGCAACTGGTTGTGCATCACGACTGGTTCACGGTCTCTGATTCAGAGCAGGGGAAAGGCACGGCCAAGGACATCTTGCGCGGGTCGTTCCAGGAGTACGAGCGGATCGGCGTGGCGCGAGTGGACGTGACCGCGAACATTGATGCCGGGGCCTACGCCTGGGGACGCTTTGGGTTCCTGCCCACGTCCGAGAGCTGGTCGAAGCTGCGAGGCACGCTGGAGACCCGATCGCTGCAGCACGACATGTCAGACGAGCAGCGCGCGCTGGTGGATGAGGTCGTGAAATCCGCTGACCCGAAAACGATGTGGCGCTTGGTCGATTCTCCCGTGGTAGTCACGCCTCAGCAGGCACGCGCCGAAGGTGTGCCGCCAGGCACGAAGTTCGCGAAGCTCCTGCTGGCCAACGCGCGGTGGAACGGCTCGATTGACCTGAAGAACACGGCGCAGATGGCGCGATTGAAGTACTATCTCGGCAAGAAAGAAGACCCGGAAAAGTCGCGCACGCCGGTCTCGTCAGGGCCGCGTCAGAAGTCGCTGCCGCTTGGAGATACCGATGGGAAATGAACTCTTCTATGTCGACAAGGACGGCTCCAAGCAGGATCGCAGTATCTGGGAAGACCTGCTCGGCGACGACGTGCTCCCGACTGACCTTCCCACGGCTGATGAAGGCGCGGAGGCCGTCGCGCAAGCGGAAGACGACGAAGCGGTCGTCGACATGTCGATGCGTCTGTTCGAGTGCGCGGATCGCACGCACTCCGGCTTGCTCGTCAGCTTGTGGCTTGATCAGGCCGCCGCTGAGCAGCTGGCGGTCGAGGGCGGCGAGGATCCGTCGCAGCTGCACATCACCCTGTCGTACTGCGGAGACGTGGCCGAGCTTGGTGAGGCTGGCGTGCTTGAAGCGGTCAACCTCATCAAGGCCATTGCGGCGCGAACGCCAGGCCCGATCGTTGGCCGCGTCGGCGGTGTGGGTCGATTCCTGCCGAGCCCGCAATCAGATGGTCGTGCCCCGATCTACGCGGTCGCCGACGTCCCAGGCCTGAGCACGCTGCAGGCCGACATCGCTCGCGCGCTCACCAACGCGGGCATCGTGCCTCGTGGCGATCACGGCTGGTCCCCGCACATCACACTGCGGTACGCGGAGCCTGATGACCTGACGCTCCCGATTCTGGAAGAGATCCCACTGACGTTCGACGCCATCACGATCTCCGCGAAGGACGAGCAGTTCCATGTGCCCCTCCAGATGGCGGCGATCGAGCTGGCGGACGTGCCGGCCAAGCGCCGTCGGCGACCGACGTACTGGGCCGGCATGAAGCTGTCACGCACCCCGACGGTCTTCGAGGCCTCGGTCTTGTCGCTCTCTGACGTGCCGGACGTCTTCGCAGTCATGTGCGGCGAGGTGGTGGAATCACTGGCGGCCTCGCGCCGCGACGTAGTCTTGCTCTCTGACGCCGCAGGAGGGTTCGCCATCTATGAGACGATCCGCGCGTTTCAATTGCGGATGGCGCGCTACGGCGCGTTTGAAAGTGACCGCGAGCTGGTCCGGCAGGGCGTGGACATGGCGGTGGTTTCGGCCGAAGACCCCGCGCGGGTAGGCTGCGACGTGGCGGTGGAGCAGAGCCGCCATCTGATGAACGCCGCCACGCTCCTCAGCGACAAGCTCACGTCAGACTGGACCGCCACGATCCGCCAGCTGCAGCATCGCGTCGATCGCGCCCAGCGGCACGACCTCGATGCCGCCAAAGCCACGGTCGCACGCCTCGCGCTCCTCAGGCTCAATGACGGGCTGTCGAACGCGGTCGGCCGGATTGCGCAGCAGGCGTTCTCCTTCGGCCGGCGCTTCAGCATGAGCTCCTACGTGGCCAATAAGCGGCAGATCACGTCCCTGTCGGCCGACGTGGACCCTGACCTGATCGACTACGTGGTGCAGACCGCCATCCACGACACGCACCTCTGCGAGCAGTGCGAAAAGCTCGACGGCCAGGTGTTCGAGTTTGGATCGGACGAGCAGTCAGAGGCGGAGCCGCCCTACTACCTCTGCGAAGGCGGCGAGCGCTGCCGGTGCATGCAGATCATGGTCGTCGGCGATTGGCGCGACAAGGCCACTGTGCGCGATGCCGTGGGATCGGATCGTCTGCAGGCCGCGACTGAGCGTCAAGCGGAAGCGCTCATCAAGCAGCGCCAGCGCCTCCAGGCCGAGGACGACGACACCCTGTAGTTCGCGCAATTTCACGCTTTCTTGATCCTGTACAGGGTCGGGAAGGCTCAATCCGTTGCGCACACCGAAGGGAGCGTGCATAGTTACTGCCCAGTAACGATGCAGCCAACCCTTGACATCGATCGCGTCCTTCTGTCATGGCGGACTGATCTGTCTGACGATCCTCCGGCCTCGCGCCGATCCTGGATCCAGGTCGCCAAGACCGGGGAATTTACCAGCACGCGTTACGGCAAATTCAGCATCACGCGCGACGAGCTCGCGACGATGGTGCGCAACTTCCGCACGGCCGTTCCTCTCTCGCCCACCCAGCTGCCGGTTGATTACGACCACCTGAGCATGGATCCGAAGAAGCCGGGCGACGGAATCGCTGCTGGCTGGTTCACGGGGCTGGAGCTGCGGAACGACGGCGATGAGCTCTGGGGCGAAGTGGAGTGGACGCCTCCGGCGGCCCAGCGGATCGCGAATCGCGAGTATCGCTTCGTCTCCCCCAGCTTCGTCAAGCAATACACCTCGAAATTCACGGGCAAGCAGATCGGCGCGACGCTGCTGGCCGCCGCGATCACCAATCGGCCCTTCCTTGAGGGCATGCAGGCTTTGAGCCTCAGCGCCGACCCCGCAGCGGAAAACGGCTTTGCCTTCGACAAACCCAAAGGCGAGGCCGACGAGCCGCCGGCGCACGAAGCCGCCGAGTCGACTGAGGAGGAGGCCGCCGAAGAGTCTGCGGAACCCTCTCCCTCTGACGGCAACGAGGACGGCGAGACCTCGACGAATCCCGCACCACAGGAGCCGCCCTCGCGGCATGGAGTCAAGCACATGAGCAACGTGATCAACATGAAGGATGCCGAAGGCAAGGACGTTGCCTTCTCTGCCGACTCGCTGCGCGAGCAGCTGAAGAGCCTCAACCTGTCGGACCTGCTGCCCGACGGCACGGTCATCATGGCCAAGGCCGACCTCGACGCGAGCAACGCCCGTGTGGCGACGCTCGAAACGCAGGTGACGAACCTGTCGTCGTCGTTGGCGGGCATGGCGCGTGCGGCGGAATCCGCGCGCGTGACCGCGCAGATCGACAGCCTGATCTCGGAAGGCCGCATCTCCCGTCCACAGCGCGACTGGGCCGTGAAGCACTTCGCGGACGCGCAGACGATTGACCTCGCGTCGTTCGACGAGTGGAAGAGCAGCGTGCCGGCCGCCGGCGTGATCAAGCTCAACACCGTGCACGGCATCGGCGTTGACGCGGCAGAGCCCCAGGAAGTTGCGCCGCAGGCCAAGATCCTCGCCAAGGCCAACGAGCTGGTGAAGGAACAGAAGATCGAGCTGCGCGACGCGATCATCCAGGCCAGCGCGATGCTCGCGAGCGAGTCGGGGGATTACCTCGACGCGTTCCGTCCGACCGTCAACTAACCGTTACGGTCTCGCGTTTCACGCAGTCTTCTTGTAGGAGCGAACCCCATGGGTCGAGTTGCACACGACGTATTCAGCAAGAGCTACGAGGCTTCGGCCGATCTGTCGGCCAGCCAGTACTGCTTCGTCAAGCCGTCCACCGGTGTGGCGGGCGGAGTCTCCGCACGCATGGCGCTGTGCGGAGCGAACGAGCGCACCTTCGGGGTGCTGCAGACGAATCCGAACGCCATCGGCCTCGCCGGAACGGTGCGTCACGCTGGCACGACGAAGCTCAAGGTTGACGGTAGCGGCACCGCCATCTCGGTCGGCGATCCGCTGAAGTCGAACGCGTCAGGGATCGGCGTCAAGGCCGGCACCGACAAGGATCACGTGGGCGCGATCGCGCTGGAAGCCTCGACGGCCTCCGGAGATCTCATCGAAGCGCTGATCGCCATCTACGACCTGGCCGCCTAACGGCCTGGTTGACATCGTTTCACTGGTCGCGCCCGAAGGAGCCGCCACATGCCACTGACCTCTGCTGTCAAGTACGACGAGTTGCTGACGAATGTCAGCGTGCAGTTCAAGCCCACGCAGGGTGGGTATCTGGCTGACTCGATCCTCCCACCGGTTCCGGTGATGAAGGAGTCCGCCGCCTACTGGGTGTACGACAAGAGCCGGTTTGATGTGCCGGACTCGAAGCGCGCGCCCCGCGCGGAGTACAACCGCATCGACTGGAACGTGTCCAGCGACACCTACCTGACCGAAGAGTACGGTCTGGAAGGCGAGATCGACGACCGCGAGCGCGAGAACGCAGCGGCCCCGCTCGACCTCGACGTGGACACGACCGAGATCGTGACGGACATGGTGCTCAACAACCGCGAGCGGCGCGTGGCCGCCCTGGTGGCGAGTGCCTCGGTCATCACGCAGGGCCAGACCCTCTCGGGTGCCAACCAGTGGTCGGATGCGTCGAGCGACCCGCTCGGCGACGCCAAGACGGCGCGGAACACCATCTTCGCGTCCACCGGCGGCATGAAGCCGAACAAGTTGCTGATCGGCAACGACGTGTTCGAAGCCCTGAAGATCCATCCGGACATCAAGGCCATCATCCAGTACACCGAGCGCGCGATTGTGACACGCCAGATTCTGGCGTCGATCTTCGAAGTCGACGAGGTGCTGGTCGGCGGCGTGCAGACGCGCACGAGCAAGGACGGCCAGACGGACACCTTCACGGACCTCTGGGCTGGCGTGGCGCTGTTCTTCTACAGCGAGCCGCGTCCGTCGCTCAAGCGCGCGTCCCTCGGCTACCAGATGCGTCGGCAGAACATGCGCGCGTTCCGGTATCGCGAGGACAAGCGCAACACGGACGTGATCCGGGTCAACGAAGAGCAGGACGAGAAGATCGTCGCCGCGACGCTCGGCTACCTGTTCCTGTCGGCGGCCTAGTTCGGTCGCAAGGAGGCTCCGGTGTACGCGGAGATGTCGGACGTCCAGGCACGCATGCCGCAATTCACGCTGTCGGCGACTTCAAAGCCGTCGCAGCAAGATGCGGAAACGTTCCTGCGAGACGCCCACGCGCAAGTCGACGCGACACTGGAGAACCTCGGCTACGTCGTTCCCATCACCGGGGAGCGGTCACTCTCCATCGTCAAGGGGCTCACGGTCGCACTCGCGATCGTGAGCATCCTCGAAGCCCGATCGAACGCGGTCGGCAGCGAGGCCGCGACTGGAAGTGCCAAGCGCGCGCAGGAGTGGTACGACGCGCGCATCGAAGCCATCCGGGATCCCAACAACCCATTGGAATTGTCGGACGCGTCGCGCAACAACGACCGGGTCGAGAAGCCAATGGCCTTGATCGGCGGCCTATTGGTCGATGAGGACGGAGAGGACATCGAGCCAGCGGCCACGATGACCATGAAGTTCTGATGCCGTTGATCAGCGTGCAGATGGTCGGTGTGGATCGCGTCCAGGCGCGGCTCACCAACTTCGCGAGATCAACGCAGGATTTGCGGGGCTTTTGGAACGACGTGTTCGCCCCGAAGTACTTCGCTCAAGTGCAGGACGGCTTCACCTTGAGCGGGTTGCAGCGATCGGCCGGCGGACGGTTCGTGGCGGGCACGCGGTGGGCACCACTCACTCCGGCCTATGCCAAAGCCAAGCGCAAGGCCGTCGGGCAACAGCCCATCTTGACGCGGCACGGACGGCTCAGGGGCTCGTTGCGGTGGAACGGCCTCGGGCTTGGGCCAGATGGGATCTGGGAGCCAGGTCCGAAGTCAGTGCGGTTTGGCACCTCGGTGCCGTATGCGCCCGTGCATCAAGCGGGACGTCGTGATGGCCGGATGCCAGCGCGTCCGTTCCTGCCGCCAGTTGATAAGCAGGTCTACACCCCACTGCTGAAGAAGTGGGTGAAGGAGCAGTCTTCGTGAACCTGACCGGTCCGATCGCGCACGTGACGGCGGCGAAGCGGGCCTTGAAGGCGCTCTTGGAAGATCGGTTGCCCGCGCTGCTGGCGCAGGCGGATCTCGATGAGAACGACGGCGTGACGACCCCGCCGCCGGCCGAGATCCACCGCAGCGACGTCAGCGCGGCCGGCGACTACCCCGCGATCGAGTTGATCGCGACGAATTCGCAAGCGTTGGGGGACTCCAACGCGCAGGTCATGAAGCACCGTGTGGCAGTCGGGGTGTCCGTGGCCGGCGACGACGAAGAAACCATGACGGCCCAGCTGGAGCGGTATCTCTGGGCCATCAGGCGGATCGCCAGAGATACGGTGCTGGCTCCGGATTCAGTGTCAGGGCCGATCGACAGCGGGGACGAGCAGTACTCCCCACTGGGCGCTCTGGATAACGACCTGGAGCGGCCATTCGTGAAGGCAGGCTTCATCGAGCTGTTTCTGACAACGGTCGAGTGATCGCTTACGAAGAGAGGGCACATTGGCTCAGAATCCCAACAACATCCACATCGGCGCGGCCAGGATCTTCCTGAACGTCACAGCGCCGGCGACCGGTCTCCCGCCCACGCTCCTGACGCACACCGATGGCGTGCCGTCGTCAGGCACGGAAGTCGGGTACACGAACGGGGCTGCCACGTTCATGTACAAGGCGAACAAGCAGGAAGTGACGGCCGAGCAGTCGCTCAATCCCGTCGACGTGTTCGTCGTGAACGAAGAGGCCTCCCTCGAATTCACCGCGATGGAGCACGTCTACAACACCATGAAGACGGCGTTCGACAACATCGGCTCCGTGAGCGATTCGTCGAAGGACCTCTACTACGGCGGTGACAGCTCCAGCCTGGTGTCGGTGACGACCCAGTGCGTGGCCTTGACGTCGCGCATCCGGAACGCGCCGACGAAGTTCGAAGTGCTGGTGCTCTACCGCGTCTACAACGTGGAAGGCATCACCATCGGCTACAACCGCACGGGCGTGGCCGAGTACAAGGTGACGCTGAAGGCGCTGGTGGACAGCTCGCGCACGGCCGGCGACCGGCTCTTCCAGTTCGCCCGCGAGCGCACGGGCACCGGTGTGAGCCCGTCGGCGTCGGTCAGCCCGTCGGCGTCCAAGTCGCCGTCGGCATCGGCGTCGCCTTCGTAAGGCGTCAGCTGAGCATCTGTCTGCAACCGGGTGGGCCATGGTGGCCCATCCGGGTGTCAGGCTTCGCAGCCTTGAAAGCGACAGGAGTTCTCAATGGCACGTGGTACTCGGTACTCTCGCGGTCCGGTGGCAGCCGGCAGCATCCGCCTCAAGGGCGGCGTGGAATTGTTCACCAACGCCGATGCGCCCACAGACGGCACCAGCGGCACCGGCGCAGGGTTCGCCGCGCGCGGCTCGATCTGCTGGGCACGTGACACCGGCATCCCCTACAGCAACGTCGGCACGACCGCGTCTCCGACGTGGATCAAGACAGCGTCAGGGGCCTTCCCGAGCGCGTCCGCATCCAAGTCGCCCAGCGCCTCGGCGTCCCCGAGCTAAGGAGGTCCCATGGCTCGTGGTATCCGCACAACCAGAGGCGTGGCTCGCCTCGACAGCGTGGTGCTGCCGAACGGCATCACGATTGCGACGGTCGATTCCGCGCCTACGGACGGGACGAACGGCACCGGTGCCGGCAAGTACAACACCGGGTCGCTCGTGATCGCTCTCGATACAGGGATCCCCTACAGCAACGCCGGCACCATGGCGTCGCCAGCGTGGATCAAGATGGCCAGCGGCTCGTTCCATAGCGCCTCGGCCTCGAAGAGCCCGTCGGCGTCGTCGTCACGCAGCGCCTCGCCGTCGTCGTCGGCGTCCAAGAGCCCGTCGGCGTCCGTGTCGCCGAGCTCCTCAACGAGCCCCAGCAAGTCACCCTCAGCGAGCGCGTCGCCCTCGTAATCTGATCCAGGGTGTGATATTCAAACGCCGCAGGTTGCACAGGCAGCCTGCGGCGTTTGTTCGTCTGGAGGGTGCATGTCCCGTCTCAGTGTGGTGATCCCGGCGCGCGGCGAGCCGTTTCTGCTGCCGACTGTCCAAGACCTGTTGAAGAATGCGGCCGGGGATATCGAAGTGATCGTGGTGCTTGAGGGCTGGTGGCCTGACCCGCCCCTGCCGCACGACGACAAGCGCCTCAGGGTCATTCATCATGGCAAAGCGAAGGGCATGCGCGAGGCGATCAACGCCGGGCTGCGCATCGCCACTGGCGAATACCTGATGAAGATCGACGCCCATTGCCTGGTTGGGCCGGGCTTCGACGAAATCTTGAAGGCCGACTGCGACGGGGACTGGCTGGTGGTGCCACGGCGCTACGGTCTCGACCCGTACGCGTGGACTACCAACAACGCCGAGACACGGAAAGCGCCGATCGACGCGCATTTCCTGTCGTATCCCTACGTGGCGGGACGATCCGGCGGCGGCTTGCACGGCACGGTCTGGACGGAGCGGGCGAAGGCGCGTCTCGACCATCTGGTCGATGACGAGATGTCATCGCAGGGCTCGTGCTGGTTCGCCACGCGGAAGCACTGGGAGCGGATTGGCCCAATGGAGATTGCCAAGTACGGCAACTTCATTCAGGAGTTCCAGGAGCTGGGGTGCAAGACCTGGCTGGGCGGCGGGCGCGTCGTGGTCAACAAGAAGACCTTCTACGCGCACCTGCATAAAGGCAAGACGCACGGTCGCGGCTACTGGATCTCCAAGAAAGAAATGGGCGACGGCGCAAAGTTCGCGGTGGACTACTGGATGAATGACCGGTGGGCCGAACGCGTGCGTGATATGCGCGAGCTCGTGGCGCGCTTCTGGCCGGTCCCAACCTGGCCGGTGGCCTCCGACGGGTCGCTGGATTGGGATGAAGTCGAGCGTAAGACGGCTGAGTTCACGAAGATCTACCAGTCAGGCAAGCACGATTTCTCGCCGATGGGATTTGAAATGTGACGGGGCCTGGCCAAGACGAAGAGTACGGCGGCTACTACGAGGACGACCTCTATACGCCAGCGCCAGCGTTGACGATTGGTCGGCGCACGCTGCTCCTGCCGCCGTCTGGTGCGATGTCGCGCGTGCTCTGCCTCTGCGAGGGCGGCAACGTGAGGTCGGTCGCGTTGGCCGCCGAGCTGAAGGCGCTCGGCAAAGATGCGATCGCGGCGGGACTGCGTCGCAATTCCGCGAACACGATTGCGCTCTTGATCGACTGGGCGGACACGGTCGTGTTGATGTCTGAAGATCTGCTGCCGCGCTGGACCCCATTCCATGCGTCCGCCAAGGCGGCCGGCAAAGGGGTCATGATCGTGGAGGTGGGGCCTGATCTCTACGGTCGCGCCAATCATCCTGATCTGAAAGCGGTCGTGAAGCCCACGGTGCGCGAGTGGCATGTGCACCACTGGACGCTCAGATGAAGGTCTTTCTGGCGCACACGGAAGGCGGGCACGCGATCGCTCGGGTCGTGCGCGCGCTGTCCGCGCATGCGCCAGCCTCCGTCTCGATCGTGGACCGTGAGAACGCGGCCGATCTGGTCATCTTGCACGTCGTTGGGCGTTTGCAGCACACCTTGGCGCGGGCACGCGTTGCGCAGCGTCGTGGGCAAGCCTACGCCATCGCGCAATACGTGCTGCAGTCGTCGCTCAACAAGCAGGTCGAGGAGTGGTTCGATCTGTGGTCGGGCGCGGTCTTTGTCTGGAGCTACTACGACCTCCGCCAGATGGCCCAACAGTCTGGCGCGATCTTCCCAAGCGTCCCGTTTCTGCACGCGCCCCTCGGCGTGGACTTTGCCAGACTGCGCGGAGAGGTGAAGGTCTGGGACCTCGCCACGTCTGGCGTCGGCTGGTTGCAAGAGTCGGTGCGGGAGTGCCATCGCGCGGCGCAGTCCGTGAACCAGAAAGCCTGGCATCTCGGTCCGCCGGTGCGTCGGCATGTCAACGCGATCTCTGGCGTGTCCGACGACGACCTCTCACTGTTGCTCGCCTCGACGCGTTACGTCTCTGGCTTGCGTCGGCATGACGGCTTTGAGCTCCCGGCGGCGGAGGGGCTTGCGTGCCGCGCGCGCCCGATTCTCTTTGACCGTCCGCACTATCGGCAGTGGTACGGAGATTGGGCCGAGTACATCCCCGAAGCCCCACGCGAGGATGTGGAGGCCGCCGTGGCCCGCATTCTGACGGGGCCGTACCGTCCGGTCACGGTACTGGAGGCCTCATCCGCGCGGGCGTTCTTCAGTTGGCGTCGGATCGCCCCGCAGTTCTGGAAAATGGCAGCATGACCAGCGGCTTCTACGGTACTCCTGCCGGGTTGTCAAATGTTTCCGTACAAAAACACTGAGAAGATGCGAAACTATCGGACGTCCATGAGGTCTCATGCCAAGCGCTGTTGATATCGCTCAAGCCATCGCTCGCGGCGGAACGAACTCGCCCATTGAAGTGCCCGGCGTGCATCGTCGGCACCTCGCCGATCTCTTTCGATTGCGGGGCTGCAAAGTCGGGGCGGAGGTCGGGGTCGAGAAGGGGGCCTACGCGGAGCAGATCCTGTCGCGGAATCCCGGCCTGCACCTCTACTGCATCGACGCGTGGCTGGCGTACGAGGGCTACCGGAACCACGTCAAGCAAGAGCAGGTCGACGGGCTGTTTGTCTCCGCCCAGCGCCGCCTTGCGGGGCATCGCGTCACGTTCATCAAGTCGATGAGCGTCGAGGCCTCCAGCCAGTTCGGCGATGCCAGTCTCGACTTCGTGTTCATCGACGCCAACCACGACGAGCCGCACGTCTACGCGGACCTGGTGGCATGGGCACCCAAGGTGCGTCCCGGCGGCATCGTCTCTGGTCATGACTACTGCGAAGGCTGGCAGAAGAGCTGTGGCACGGTGGGGGTCATCCCGGCCGTGCACCGCTTCGTGCGCGAGCGTGGCATTCAGACCTGGTTCGTGCTCGGCGACAATGCGATGGTGCGTGATACCGGGCGTCAGGAGCCCCGGTCGTTCATGTGGGTGGTGCAATAGTGGATTTGTCGGTCCTGATCCCGGCTCGGAATGAGCGCTGGCTGGGGCACACGATCCGCGACGTGCTCTCGCACGTGAAAGCGGACACGGAAGTCATTGCGGTCTGCGACGGCCAATGGCCCGATCCGCCCGTCGATGACGATCCGCGCTTGGTCCTCTTGCATCATGCGACGCCGATCGGACAGCGCGCGGCGGTGAATCTGGCGGCCCGGTACTCGCGGGCGAAGTACGTGATGAAGCTGGACGCGCACTGCGCGGTCGATGACGGATTCGACGTCAAGCTGATCGAAGCGGCGGAAGAGCTCGGCCCTGACGTCACCCAGATCGCGCGCATGTACAACCTGCACGTGTTTGACTGGGTCTGCCCGTCGTGCGGGTTCGTCAAGTACCAAGGGCCGACTCCCACCACGTGCGAAAAATGCCGCGCGGCGGTGCCGGTGCGCGAGGTCCGATGGAAGCCACGCTGGCACAAGCGCACCGACTTCGCGCGGTTTGACGCGGACCTGCATTTCCAGTACTGGGGCGAGTACGAGAAGCGTCCTGAGGCGGCGGGGGATCTCGCGGACACCATGTCGAGCGTCGGGGCCATGTTCTTCATGAGCCGCGAGCGCTTCTGGCAGCTCGGCGGCCTCGATGAGGCGCACGGCAGCTGGGGTCAGTTTGGGGTGGAAGTAGCCCTGAAGTCCGTCTTGTCTGGTGGCCGCCACGTCGTTAACAAGCGCACGTGGTTTGCCCACCTGTTCCGCACGCAGGGCGGCGATTTCTCGTTCCCGTATCACCTGTCGCAAGCGGACGTCGAGAAGGCGCGGAAGTACTCGCAGGATCTCTGGAAGCGCAACAAGTGGCCCTTGACGGCGGAGGGCCGGTCGCTCGACTGGGTGCTGGAGAAGTTTGCCCCGGTGCCTGGCTGGCACGACGCGTCGTATGTGCCGAAAGCCCCGGCGAACATCGCTGCCGCGCAGCCGGCCGCCCCGGCCATCAAGGTCGGCCCCACCAAAGGGCTGGTCTACTACTCTGACTGTCTGCCAGACCCGACCCTGTTGCGGGCCGTGCGCAACCAGCTGCTGCGCGCCGCCGGCGGGCGGCCGATCGTGTCGGTGACGCTGGACCCCGTGAGCTTCGGCAAGAACATCGTCCTGCCGCTGGAGCGCGGCTACCTCACGATGTTCAAGCAGATCTTGCGCGGGCTCGAAGAGCTCACCACCGACGTCGCGTTCTTGGTCGAGCACGACGTGCTCTATGCGAAGGAGCATTTCGAGTTCACGCCGCGCCGTCAGGATGTGTACTACTACAACCAGTCCGTCTGGAAAGTCGACGTCGAGACGGGCCGTGCGTTGTTCTACTACTGCAACCAGACCTCAGGTCTCTGCGCCAACCGCGAGCTGCTGGTGCAGCACTACCGCACGCGCGTCGAGCGTGTCGAGCGCGAGGGCTTCACTCGCGGGATGGGCTTCGAGCCCGGCACGCACGCGTTTCCTCGCGGGATCGACAACTTCAAGCACGAGGTCTGGCACGCGGATCAGCCGAACGTCGATCTTCGACACGGGAAGAACCTCACCCCGTCTCGATTTCGCAAGGATCAATTCAGGAATCAGAAGTACACGGAGGGATGGACCGAATCCGACAGCGTCCCAGGCTGGGGTCAGACGGCTGGGCGCATGGTGGACCTGCTCTCGCAACTCGCGTCGGAGTAAGGCGCGCTTCAGGTAAAGGACGGGCCGTGTCTCCAGAGAACAGCACGAACGATCGTCTTCGGTACGAGTTTCTCAAAGACCAGGTGGATCGACTTGAGCGCGACTACAAAGCGGCCATCGAACGAATGGATCAGGACATGCGTGAGCGGGTTGAACGCTGTGTGCCATCAGCCGAGTTCGATCCGGTCAAGCGGATTGTCTACGGCCTGGTGTCGCTGATCTTGATCGGGGTCGTCACCGGCATCTTGGCTTTGATTATGAGGGCACCAACGTCATGAGCATCAAAGACGCGCACGTGTGGAATCGTCTCGGATGGTTGGCCATCATTCTGGCGCATGGCTTTCAGCTGTATGTGGCCTACCTGCTGTTTTTCCCGGTGTATCCCTTCAAGCTGTTGGGCGAGCCGACCATCGTGGCCGCGACGATTGCGAAGCAGGCCGGCGCGATTGCCTACCGGATGAACTACTGCCAGTCAATCGACGTCCCATCAACGATTTCCCGAGAGTTCGTGCAGGTCGACGCCAGCGGCCTGAAATGGATCGGCCAGCTCCCCACGACCAGTGGCAACCTCGATCTCGGGTGCCACGATGTCACGGTGAGCCTCGACATCCCCGACTCGTTGCCCAATGGGGAGTACGTGCTGCAAGTCACGCGATCGTTCGCGTTGAATCCGCTCCGCACCTACACCTCTAAATTCAGGACACAGCCCTTCATGGTGAATCGATGAACATCACAGCTTTTGAACTGGCGCAGCGATTTGTCGGCCTCAAAGAAGTGCCAGGCGCTGGGACGAATGCGGCGGTGCTCGCGATGCTCCAGTTGGACGCGGGATCCTCGATCAAGGATGACGCCACGCCGTGGTGCAGCGCGTTTGTGAATTACGTCGCATGGCTCCTGCGCTTGCCGCGATCGAAATCGCTGTCAGCGCGGTCGTGGCTGACGGTCGGTCGCCCCATCGCGATCCATGAGGCCCGCGCCGCGTTCGATATCGTGATTCTGAAGCGGGGCGGTGCGTCGGAGCCTGGGCCTGACGTGCTTGCGGCACCGGGGCATGTGGGGTTCTTCGCGTCTCGCCAGGAGCATGTGTATCTGCTCGGCGGCAATCAGGGCGACAGCGTGAGCATCGCGCCGTTCGCTCCCGCGTCGGTGCTCGGAGTACGTCGTTTGTATGAGGAGGTTTGAGATGAAGTCTCGTGTTGTCGCAGTACTCTTCGCGGTGGTGGTATCTGGCGTCCTGTCGATGGGCGCGAGCTGCAGCCCCATGGTCTCCCCAGCGCCGAGTCAGTCGAGCGTGGAGTCCGTTCGGCAAAAAGCGGACGCGGCGGTCTCGAAGATTGAGACCGGCCTCACGATCATCAACCGGACGGGCACCTCGATCAATGCCCTGCCGCTGCCGGCGGACTGGAAGGATCGTTACGACTGTGCTGTCATCAAGGCGGTGGGCGTCGAGCCAGTCACGCCGAAGATCACGGCGGCCTGCGGAACGGTCCCGACCCATGCCAGCGCTCCGGTGCAGAAGAGCCTTGAGACGCTGAAGACGGTTGCGTCCTGCGCGTCGTTGCAGTCCACGCTGACGGCCTTGCGCCCGGTCATCTCGCCCATCATCGATCAGCTTGACCAGTCGAATGATGGCGCTGTCCGGATGGCGGGGATTGCCGTCCGGGCAGGCTTTGAAATTGTCATGTTGGGAGATGCGTCATGCAACTGATTCAGCTGTTCACGTCACTCGAAACGATTGCCAGCCTTGGCGCGTCGGTCGTCTCGGCGATCAAGGAGTCCCAGGCGGCAGGCCGTATCCGCGCGGTGGATGCGTCAGGCACGCCTCTCTCGGCGGTCGAGTTCGCGGCGCACGTCGACCGCGCGGTCGCTCAGGCCTCTTCCGCTGGTGATGCGGCGGGGGATCGGATCAATCAGCGGTCGTGAGGACCGGCTGGCGCGCGCTCGCCGCGCTGGCGGTCTTCCTGATCACGCTCTGTGCCATTGTGGCCATGAGCGGGCAGGATGGTGGCGCGTATGAATGAGACTCCTTCGCCTGGACGTAGAGTCACGGTCAGCATTCAGCAAGCCGCTGACCGGGTCGGTGTGAGCCGTCGGACGGTCTACAACTGGATTGCCGGCGGCAAGGTCCAGTACGTCCGCACGGCCGGTGGGTCGGTGCGGATCTTTGAAGACACGCTCTGGCGTCAAGGCGAGAGCGAGAGTGAGGGCTGAATGGCGTGGAATGTGCGCAAGTGGCTGTCGTCGCTCGGAAAGCAGAAGCGCCCACGGCCGGTCCCGATGGCGACGGTCGTGATTCGAGTTGTCGATGAGCAGGGGCGGCCCATTGTCGGGGCGCTGGTCCAGATGCTGAACGGCGAGTCGCGGGTGGCCGCCGATGGGCTCGCCCAGATCGACGTCCCAGAATCGACGGTCCGGGCGGCCATGAGCGTGTCCGCAGTGGGCTACGACTCGCTGGACCTGATGGCCGACCTGCAGGCCAACTTCGTCGAGGTGCAGCTGGAGGCGACGCGTCGCCCGGTGGTGCGTCGAACCGGGGCGGCGATGGATCTCGTGAAGGCCGCCTTTGGCGGGCTCTACGATTCTGACGGCACGATTCTCTACACGCCGGCGACGTCCGGCGCGATGGCCACTGGGCGGTTCGACGACTGGGCGCGCGTGCAGACCGCGCACGGGTGCACGCATTGGCTCACCGGCCCGTACGAGGGCGGCGTGATCTATCCCGGCTACGCGTTCGAGTGCCCGAATCTGCTCGCCGACCCGCCAGCCCTCCGTGCCCATTTCGAGCGGATCCTCGACACGCCCGCAGCGGATGGCATCGGCTACGGCCTGATTGTCATGCTCGACAGTGGCGGTCCTGACCCGCTGCCGCGCATTCGGCAGAGCTGGCCGATCATTCGTCGCGCCCTTGAGGGCCTCAAGGCCAGCGTGCTGCTGTGTCCCGGCTACGAAGTGGTGGTCGGCGACTGGCATTCATGGGAGCTGGACGAAGCCATGAAGCTCGGCAACGAGCTGTTCCCGGTGGAAGAGGGCTGGGTGTGGGGATTCCACGGATCGCCCGGCAACGGCGTGGGCAGTCGCGGCGGCGATCGCTCGCGCGACCCATGGCGGAAGTGGACATGGCCGGTGCGCTCGGGGGCCGGCTTCCTGACCAGCAAGGGCGAGTACACCGACGACCCGAACAAGGCCGACTACATCTACGGGCCAGGCATCGGGACGTCGGCCGAGGCGGACAAGCGCGATCATCCTGATCCGCTGGGCAAATGGGAAGGCGCGGAGAATGAGTTCTATCTGGTGGGGACGGGGCGCATGTTCACGCACCTGTTTTTCCAGCTGGATCGCAACGATGCGCTGCTGAACCTGTGCGACTTCCGCGACGAAACGCCGGGTCGGTGCCCGTACAACCGGCTGAAGGACTTCGTGGAGCGGCCGGGACTCGGCGCGCGTGGGTGGCGCAAGATGCACGTCTCGGCAATTGAGACGATCGTCTGGTACCAGTTCCACGAGCCAGAGCGGTTCAAGTCGATGCCAGGATTGGCGCGGCGTGTCGCGGCGCACTGCCAGGCCATCGGCGATGCGTTCGGCGTCCCTATCGGTCACGGCAACGGTCTGCCATAATGTCGCCGGAGCGAATCATGAAGCTGAAGGCGTACCTCCCCTGTCGAGAGCTCGTGCTCGGATTGCTGGTCGGGATTGCGATCGTCTCGCCGTTCTGGGCGGCGATGCTGCATGGTCAGGCTGATACGACGGCTCCGACGGTGACCATTACGGCACCGACGGCGGCGGCGTCACTGGTGCCGTTGACCGGCACGCGCACGGTGATGGCCTCGGCGTCTGACGCTGGCGGCATTCGGACGTGCGTGGTCACGGTCGGTGGCGTCACGCTGCCGTCGAAGTTCACGGCGGTGTCAGGAAGTACGACGCCGACCCAGCCGGCGACGGCGGTCGCACTGACGGCCAGTTGGGACACGGCCGGCGTCGCGGATGGCCCCTACACGATCACGGTGACGGTGACGGACGTGGCTGGGAACGTGGGCACCGCGACGCGTGACGTCACGGTGAAGAACGTCCCTGATCCGGTGGTGGTGCCGCCTCCGCCGCCTCAAGTGGTCTGGCAGTCCGTGATTCTTGGCGTGAAGGGGGCTGGGAGTGCGCTGGTGGCGACCGGCGCAGACGGCAAGGCCATCGCCTTGCAGAGCGCGCTGCTCTTCTCAGACCTGCCGACGACCGTGCGCCTGGTGGCAGGCACCGGCCCGTACTGCGGGACGGCACGCGAGAATCTGACAGCGGCGCATCCGGTGACGTCGACGGGGATCTTGTTCCCGGCACGTCCGGTGCCAGCTGGGAAGTCGTTGTGTATGGCGATGACGGAGGCCACGGCCACGGTGCGGGGCGAAGCGGTCTTCGCGGTGACGCCATGACCGCATGGCAGTGGATTCGTCTACGGTTCTCGCGTGGCGTCCAGGCAGGCGCGGCCACGATTGTCGAGATGGTGCGCCTGCAGCATCGTATCGATCAGAAAACGGAGCGGATCATGAGCACAGTTGACCAGATTGCAGCGGACCTCGCGGCGGCGAGCGCGAAGATTGACGCCCTCTCGGCGTCGGTCACGAACATCGATGGCGACATCCAGTCGCTGAACACGCAGATTGCGGATCTGCAGGCGCAGGTGGCGGCCAACCAGCCGGTCGACCTGACGGGCATTGCGGCGGCAGCGTCAGCGCTGGCGGCGAAGTCGTCGGCGGCAGCGGACGCGGCGGCGGCGGTGGATGCCAAGACCGGCGCGGCGGATCCCGGCGCTGGCGGTCCTGGTTCGGGTCCGGACGCGCCTCCCGCTGACGCGGGCGGCCCGGCGTCTGGCGGCGATCCGGCCGCTGGCGGCGCGCAGTAGTTCCAACTCCGGCCGGCGTCACGCGACGCCGGCCGGTCCTTCCCTCCCGAGGGAGCCATGACGCATGCGCAGGAAATCCACGAGTACTGCCGGCTCCTGAGTGAACAGCGCCAGGTCTTCCGCCAGGCGCTCCAGTCGATCATCTCAGACCTCGATATGGCGGGCCTGCACTCGCAGGCCGATCGCGTGCGCGCGTTGTTGCCGGCCCCTGCGGTGAAGCGCTCGCATGGACTGCGAGGCGGAGACCGTCTGGCGGAAGCGGCGTACGTCGCTGCACAAGACGTCAAAGACCGTACCAGCGAACTCCGTGAGAAAATCCTGGAGGTCATGCGTCCTGGTATCTGGTACTCGCTGCGCGAACTGAAGAAGCTGGTGCTCGGCGACGCTGAGGGCGCGGTACCTCCGGCGTGGTCGGACGCGATGAAGCAGCTCCATGGGCAGGTCGAGCATCGCGGCTGGGCGCGGGCGGTGGAGTACCGCCTTGTGGCTGCCGCGCAGGTGGCGTCATGACGCGCGAACCCGTGACAGATTCGCAGACAAATTCGAAGACAGATTCCCCGGTGAATCTGGCGAAGCCGGTTGCGCCTGCGTGGGATCATCGCCGCGTGCTGCCGCAGGATGAGATGCGCGATGGCGCGTACGGCACGACGAATGCGCAGCGAGACGCCTGATGCCCTACTACATCGTTCCCGTGGTCGAGACTGGCGGCATGATGACGCACGGCCCGGTGCCGGTGCCGATGCGTGCGCCGCTCGGGTATCAGGACGCGCCCAATAAGTTCATCTGCCTCGGGGACATCGCGCTCATCAGCACGACGGCCCCGCTGTCGGACCCGCGTGCGATCAAGTTGGCGGACGGTAAAGATGAGCGTCCGGCTGTGGCCACGCGCCTCGCGTTGGCGAACCACGTCACGGACGGGCGGCGGTTCGACCGCGTCACGGACAAGTTCAACGGGTCCATCCTCGAACTGCTCAAGACGCCTCCGCCGAAGGCGCAGTGGCGGACGTTCCCGCTGAACCAAGACCCCGGCGTGAAGCGCGCACCGGGGTTCTACGTCCATCTGGACCCGGACGACGTCGATGGGTCGCTGCCGTTTGCGTTTGAGGCGGGGCCAAAGCTCCACGCGTCGAAGGGCTGGCTAGTCCCGATGAACGGTGGTCCGCGTCAGTTTTTCGAGACTACTGCTGACCGCGTTTACGCCAACTTCGAGCCGAAGTCCCCGTACGAAGATAACTTCGTCACGTACATATCCGCAGGCGCGAATAGAGTTTGGAGGAGCAACGGGAGAATTTACGCGGATCTCGCGGTGCCGGGCAGCGGCGCGTTTGGATGCGAACCGTGGAGCATCGTTAGTGGCTCAAGATGGACGCACGACTCGGCGAATATCGAGTTGTTCACGCACTGGGCGGCCTATTCGACGGTCGGAACGTCAGGCGACCGCCAAATGTATTTCAAGTGCTTCATTGAACCTGACAACGCGCACGAGGGGTACGCGTTCTTCCTGAAGGCGGACGCTGGGTCATCGAGTGTCGGCGCGTTCATCTGGAGCGACACTGGGCTATCCCTCGCAACGTCGTACGTGGGCGGCGTGACGATGCCGGGTGAGTGGTACGCCATCTACACCGGATCGGCGTGGAGCATCTATCGCAACGGCGTGCTGATGACCGGGCCTTCGACTGATACGACGGTGGATACCTCCGCCCGTGCGTGCTGGTTGCGCTGGGACGCGCAACAGGGTTCAGATTCTGGTTACGGCGAACTGACGAAAATCCAACTGAACGACGTGGGCTACACGTTCCCGGACCTGACGCCGGTCGTGCACACATTCCCGTCAACGGCCATCCTTGACGACTTCAACCGGGCGGACGGTGCTATCGGGTCTGATTGGAACGTGACATTCGGTAGCGGAGGGATCGTCAGTAACGCGATTGAGGCGTCCGGCTCCGACTACGTCATCGAATGGGCGCTTGCGACGTTCGGGCTTGATTGCGAGGTTCGTTGTGAAGTCCGTACGGTGGGGAGTCTCGCGCTGTTCCTTCAGTTTTATGTCGCTGGCGGACAGTACTACCGGCTCGACTACGACGACACGCTGAAGACGATTGCTGTGTCGATTGGGGGTGTGACCGTTGGGTACGAGAACACGCAGCTTGGGGACGTCATCCCGTACACGCTTGCGAACGACGACGGTATTGGGTTCTGCCGTAGAGGCACGCGGTTGGAAGTTTGGGTACGTCGAGGGCTCACTGGGGCGTGGCGTCCCGTGGGCGTACGGCACTGCGATATCCGCAACTCAGTGGATAGCGTCGGCGTCTACCTGTTCTCTGGAACCGTGGTGAATTACGTCGGCGGCGGCACCGTGGTCCCGATCACCGAACTACAAGAAGCGGAGGCGGTCGAGGGGAACCGGCTGCTCCAACTCCACGCGACCGACAACGCGTTTCTCCCTGAGAAGGATTGAGTCATGTATATCAACAAGTTCCGCACGCCCAACATGTCCCGCGCCGAACGGTGGATTGGGGCCGACCACATCGAGCACATGTCGAAAGCGATGAAGGACTGGTACGGGCCGAAGTCCATCGCGGTCTATGGCGTGCCGGGCAACCTCCGCATCCACAAGGGCGGCGACTTCTCTGGGCACGTAGACGCGGGCGCGTTTGGCAGCGTGTACGACCGCGCCGAAGACAAGGTGCGCCACTGGGCGGCGAACGGCGAGCGACGGCTCGCGCGATGGGCGGCTGGGCAGTTGACGCAGATGAACATGGGGTTCGCGTCGCTCAGCGACCTTGTGTCCGAGGCGTCGAACGGCAAGCAGCGCACAATTCAGTGGCAGAAGGTCGGGCCGACCGGCGTTGCGAACGTGACGTCGTCGTTGTGGAGAGTTGGCAATCAGCCTGCGGCAGGCGCGGCCGGGTCGGCGGCTCCGGGTGGCCGTGCGCTCACGGGCGCGACGACTGGCGCGGTCTACGGCCTCGACGACGTGTCTACCGACACGCGGCACATCATCTCCGCATGGGTGCTGGCTAGCGTTGCGGGCAACAACCTGCTGTGCTACGACCGGATCTTCGACGTGGCGAAGACGATGGCGAGCACGGCGACCGAGTCGGTTACGGGCGTGCCCACGCGCTACCAGAGCAGCAATCCAAGCGATGAGGACTATGCGGGCGGGAATTTCGCGTTTGTCGAAGTCGGCGCGGCACTCGCGGCGACTGGGCACAACTGGACGACCTGCCTCTACCGCAATCAGGCGGGCACGGACGCACAGACGTTCCCGTCGTTGACGGGGAATAGCGGCGCTATCGTGGACCGTCTCGACCATCCCGTGCAGCAGTGGTTCATGCCACTCGCGTCAGGCGACACGGGCGTGATGGATCTGAACCAGATGCAGTGTTCGGCCTCGGTCGCGACTGGCGCGATCAACTTCGTCGTCGGTCACCCGTTGGCGTGGATGCCGTGCCCCGTTGCGAATCTCATGTGCCCCTATGACGGGCTCTGCATCCTGGAGCGCGTGTACGATGGCGCGGCCATCGCGTTCCTCGAAGTGGCGAAGATTTCCACGACCGCGACGACCTACAACGGCGGTATGCGGCTCGTGCACGGGTAACCGATGATCCAGTTCCCGTTTAGGTCACCGACTACGGAGCGCTTCGGGCGTCCGGGGTCGGAGACTGCGCGGGAGCCTGGGACGCGGCTATCAGCGTCGCACAATCGGTTTCTCGCGGCGATCCCGGCGCTGGTCGCCACGCTGGACTCGGCGCAGTCTGAAGCGAACGGCTGGGACTCGACGGTCAAAGAGGCGCTGAGCGATTCGGCGCAGGGCGTCGTCAGGCAGGTCGTTGCGGGAGACACGGAGGCGTCTCCGGCGCAGACGTTGGCGCTGACGCTCAATGGGGTGTCGCCCGGCGCGACGTTGGTGCTGACGGTCTATGCGTGGAAGACCGGCGTGCTGTGGAACCCATCGCCGACCGCGACGTCCGACGATCAAGCGAACGACTGGAATCAGGTCGCGGAGTACGAAGCGGGCGGCACGCTCAACCCGGAGATCACCCAGTACTACGCCTACGACGTGGCTGGCGGCGACACGGTGGTCACGTTCGACGCGGTGACGTCGGGCATGTATATCCATGCCGCGCTGTACGAACTCTATGGGAACGGCGGCGAGGACCCGCTCATCCGCACGGTCGGGATTCTCGACAACCACACGACCACGCCGTACTTCCCGGCGCTGTTCGCGGACCGACTCCCGGCGACCTACATCGGCGGGCTGACACCGGGGAGCGGCTCGTGGTCGAGCATCGCCGCGCCGAGTGAGGTGACAGCGGACCACACGCAGGTCAGCGGCAACCAGGACGGCATCCTGTTCAGCGCACCAGTCGGGGCGACGCCGACTGTGCTCGCGCCGACGTTCACGGTCAACGCGGCCGGGCACGCCATCGGCATCGCGTCGCTGTTCAAGGTCAAGCCCGCCGTGCAGCGGACGTCGGACAGCGTGGTCACGATCACGCTGCCGCCGATGGACAACTACGCCATCACGGCGGACGAAACCATCACGCCGACCGTCCCGGCCGCCATCCTGCAACGGCCGGAGATGCGCGTGTTGGCGCGAGGCAGCATCGGATCTGCGACGCTCTCGCAGCCTGCCGAGGCCAAAGCTGGCGATGTCGTGTTGCTGATCGCGGTGTCAGCGGACGGAGGGTCACCGGACACCCCAGCAGGATTCACAAAGATCGGAGTTGAGCACTCCAACAGCTCGGCGTTCGCGTATCAGCTTGTAGATGCGGATATTGGGACAGGGTCCATCTCCCTCACTGCGACAGGCGGCACGATTGCCGGGCACTGGTATATCTGGATCACCGGGTGCTCGCTCACTGACGCGGTGAACGCGTGGGACTTCATCGAGACGGCGAGCGGCACGACGCACGCGAGTTCACTGACTACCGACGCCGACAACACGCTACTTGTCGCGTTGATCGGTACGGCGTCTGCTCCGACATGGACCCCGCCGAGCGGGTGGACCGAGTACGACGACTCCAACGGCGGGACGTCAGCGACGAAGAAGCAGGCGACGAAGGGCGCGACAGGGACGGTGACGTTCACGTCATCGACCTCGCAGACGGCGCGGTTCCTATTGGTCGCGTTCAACCCGCCAGATATCGTCGGCGCGACGTTCGACGTAATCGCGGGCGGGGCAACATCGCCATCGGCCTCGATGTCCCCTTCGGCGTCGCAGAGCCCGTCCGCGTCCGCATCGCCATCGGTCAGCCCGTCCGCCTCGGTCAGCCCGAGCAGTAGCGCCAGCCCGTCGGTTTCTCCGAGCGCCTCGGTTTCCCCGTCGAGCAGCGCCAGCCCGTCGGTCAGTCCGAGCGCGTCGCAGAGCCCTTCGTCGTCGGCTTCGCCGTCGAAGTCGCCGTCAGCGAGCATCAGCCCGTCAAGCTCCGCAAGCCCGTCGGTCTCGCCGAGCGCTTCGGTTTCTCCGTCGAGCAGCGCCTCGCCGAGTGTCTCTCCGAGCGCCAGTGTCTCGCCGTCGAGCTCTGTCTCCCCGAGCGTCAGCCCGTCGGCATCCGTGAGCCCGAGCAGTTCGGTCTCGCCGTCTGTTTCGCCCAGCGCGTCAGTGTCGCCGTCGGCCAGCGTGTCGCCGTCGGTTAGCCCCAGCGCGTCCGTGTCGCCGAGCAGTTCTGAGAGCCCGTCGGTCAGCCAGTCGGCAAGCGTCAGCCCTTCGGCCTCGGTGTCGCCAAGCAGTTCGGCGTCGCCGTCAGTATCGCCCAGCGCCAGTGTTTCGCCCAGCTCCAGCGAGAGCCCGTCGATCTCGCCGTCGGCTTCGGTGTCACCGTCGAGCTCTGTCTCGCCGAGCATCAGCCCCTCGGCAAGCGTTTCACCAAGCAGCTCTGCGTCTCCGTCCGTCAGCCCGAGCGCGTCTGTTAGCCCGTCCTCGTCAGCGAGCCCAAGCGTTTCTCCGTCTGCGTCGGTGAGTCCGTCGTCGTCGACGAGTCCATCGGTCTCGCCCAGTGCGAGCCAGAGCCCCTCGTCGTCGGTTAGCCCAAGCGTCAGCCCCAGCGCCAGCGTCTCGCCCAGCGCGTCGCAGTCACCGAGCGTCTCTCCGAGCAGCTCAGTAAGCCCAAGCGTCTCACCGAGTGCGTCGCAGTCACCGTCGTCGTCTGAATCTCCGAGCGTTTCCCCGTCGGCGAGCGTGTCGCCGTCGAGTTCAGAGAGCCCGTCGGTCAGTCCGTCGGCATCGACGTCGCCATCGGCCAGTGTCAGCCCGTCGAGCAGTGTCAGCCCGAGCGTCAGCCCTAGTGCGTCTGTCTCGCCGTCGAGTTCGGTCAGCCCATCGGTGTCACCAAGCGCCTCGGTCAGCCCGAGCGCGAGCGTGTCCCCGTCGAGCAGCGCAAGCCCGTCCGTTTCGCCTTCGGCAAGCGTCTCTCCGTCATCGTCAGAGTCGCCCAGCGTCTCTCCGTCGGCGAGCAAGAGCCCGAGCGCGTCGGTCTCGCCAAGCAGTTCTGTCTCGCCGTCGCTGTCGCCCAGCGCCAGCCTGAGCCCGAGCAGTTCGGTCAGCCCCAGCGCTGGAAGCTCGTCGGTCAGCCCGAGCGTTTCGCCCAGCATTTCTCCCTCGGCGAGCGTGTCGCCGAGCAGCTCAGTCAGCCCGAGCGTCTCTCCGTCGGTCTCGCCGTCGGTCTCGCCGAGCGCCAGCCTGAGCCCGTCATCGAGCGCCTCGCCGAGCGTGTCTCCGAGTGCGTCGGTCTCTCCATCGAGTTCGACCTCTCCGTCGGTCAGCCCGAGCGCCTCGGTCAGTCCGTCGAGTTCAGCAAGCCCGAGCGTCAGCCCCTCGGCCAGCGTCTCTCCATCGACGTCAGTCTCGCCGAGCATCAGCCCGTCCGCGTCGAAGAGTCCGAGCGCCTCGACTTCGCCCTCGGTGAGCCCGAGCGCCAGCGTCAGCCCAAGCAGTTCGGCCTCGCCGTCGATCAGCCCGAGCGCCAGCGTTTCGCCATCCTCGTCAGAAAGCCCGTCGCTTTCGCCGAGTGCCTCGATCTCGCCGTCGGCATCGGTCTCGCCGAGCCTGTCTCCGAGCGCCTCAATCTCGCCAAGCGCGAGCGAGTCGCCCAGTGTCAGCCCCAGCACGTCGGTCAGCCCGAGCCTGTCGCCCTCGTCGAGCATCTCGGCGTCGCCCAGCCCCTCGGTTCAGCCGATTCTTGGGCTACTCTTCGTGGTGCGCCAGCGCATCCGCACGGCCCAGGTGACGGCAGAGCGCATCCGTCGCGTGAGCGCCACTGAGGGCGTGCGCCGGCACACGATTCGGGACAGCATCGTTCGCCCCTCGGAGCCGCTGTGAGGAGACTTGCATGATTGCGAATATCGAAGAAGGCGGCGTGTTTGCCTACGATTTCACGCTGATTGACCGCGATAGCCAGCCCGTGCCGCTCTCGGCGATGACCTCGCTGAAGATGACCCTGTACGACCGGGCCACGGACGGCATCATCAACAGCCGCGAAGAGGTTGACATCCTCAACGCCAACGGCGGGTCGTTTGATGCCACGTCCGGCGAGGGCAGCTTCACGTTCCTGGCCGCCGACAACCCGATCGTCACGGCGGCCAAACCGTTCGAGACGCACGTGGCGCTCTTTGAGGCCGTCTACGCCGAAGGTACCAAGAACTGGGAGCTGCGGATCGAGGTCAAGAACCTCAACCTGGTGCCATGATCCCGATCGTGATCTTCGATCGCGGCCGCCCCAGGATTGGGTCACCGGCGCTGTTGAAGACGGAGACGTATCGGCGCTACCGCGAGTCCATCGACTCGGTCGGGCAGTACGCGGAGATTGTGAAGCGCCTGGAAGCGGCGGTGCATGACCCCACTCTGCGCTTGGCGATCGGCCTCGACTTCGCCCCGGAGGCTGACTACGCCCGGCGCTTCATCTCGACAACGGGACTCGGGCGCACCAAGCCCCTCGGATCGCCTGAGCGCCGGCTGGCCGACCGGGCGATGCGCCTGGTGATTTACCTGCTTTGCGGCGGCCCACGGCCCGCAGGGCGGCCGATCGGCCGTCGGGCTGGCCCTGAGGAGGTGAAGCACGTGATCGACGCTCACGCGGCCTGGCTGCGCCTGCTGAGGCCGCTGTGGCTCGCCTGCGGGTCGGACCGGCGTCGTATCCCCGGCGCGGTGGCCCTGGCGAGCCCTGACCGGCTGGGCTGGACCGCCGCCCACCATCATGAGTTGGCCCGCCTGGCGCGCCGGCGCTCGACCCGCCCGAGCACGGTGGCCACCCAGCTGACGGCATGGGAACTCGGCCTCTCGGTCCATGCGGTTCGCCGCCTCCGGCGGGCGGTCCCGTCGACCGTCATGCACGCGTAGCCGAAAACCTCGTCGGGCAATTCCGGTTGCGCGAAGTCATGGCACAATGCCCGCCATGAGCGAAGACAAGACGACTGATTTCTCTTCTCCTGCCATCATCGATCCACGCGAAGCGCGTCGATCGTCGGTGGTCATTGTGGACCTGGGCACCGGCCGAGCGGTGCGCGCGCGCCGCCTGGACATGGCCTCGATGCTGTTTGAAGGGCTCGTGCCGATGCCCTTGCTGACGGCGGCCCAAAAGCTCGTCGACCGCAAGAAGCGCGGTGGATCCGCTGTGGATCAGTGGGGCGAGCTGGACGAGATGGACAAGGCCGGCGTGAAGCTGATGCTGCAGAAGCACGCCTGCGCGAGCGTGATCGATCCCGTCGTCGTCGAAGTGGACGACGGCAACGAGGCCCACCTGCCTGTCGAGATGTTGACCCTGATGGAGCTGTCGGCCATCTTCAACGCGACGGCCATTCTCCCAACGGTGGCACCTGCTACGGCCAAGCGATTTCGTACACGAGCAGTACAGCCAGATCCTGCTCCTGTACCAGATGGCGAAGGAGTTCGGGAGACCCCCGAGCTCGTGGATCACTCAGGGCCAGAAGTTATCGGCGTCTGAGCAGATGGTGGCGCTTGATCTCGATGCGGCGTGTCTCGTCATTGGTCGAGAGGCGGAGCACGAGGCCTACGAAGCCGCCAAGAAAAAGTAACGCATGGCAAACGACGACGTAGTCTTCACTATCGGCGGGGATGCGACCAGCATCCTCGATGCGCTCAATCAGATTGCGCGCGGCCTCCAGGCGACGGTGCAGAACTTCGACACCATCGCCAAGGCCTCCGATCGCACTTCGACCGCCACGGCGAAGGGCATGGACACCATTGGCTCGAAGATGACCATGGCGGCGACCATGGGCACCGTCTTCGGGAACGTCGTCACCGGCGCGCTGGACAAGGTGGTCGGAGCCATTGAATCGACGGTGATGGCCGTGCCGCGCCTGGTGGAGGGCGCGGCACACACCGGCGATCAGTTCTTGACGCTCAGCCAGCAGACCGGCGTCTCAGTCGAGGCCATCTCGCAGTTCGACTTTGTCGCAGAGCAGGCGGGCGTGTCGCTCCAGATCATCGCGCGCTCCGCCTACGAAATGGGCCTGCGCCTGGAAAATGCCAGCGATGGCACACGGAAGGCCGTCAAGAACCTCGGGCTGAACATTGCGGATCTGAAGAAGCAAAAGCCTGAAGAGGCCTTCGTCACCATCTTCGATGCCCTGAAGAAGATCCCGGACGCGGCCCAGCGGTCGGCGGCCGGCACGGAGATCTTCGGAGGCAAGTTCCGCCTGATCTCCAGCCTCGCGCAGGAAGACATCAAGGGCTTGATGGCTGAGGCGGACAAGATGGGGGGCACCTGGAGCGAGGCCATGGCTCGCGCCGCTGATGCGTTTGGAGACGCGCAGTCGAAGTTCGGCGACGTCTTCAAGTACATGCAGGACCAGATCGGGCAGGCCCTCCTGCCGGCCGCCACGAAACTGGTGAGTGGTCTTTCTGATCGGTTCACCGAGATCTTCAAGTCGTTTGGTGGCGGCGGCAAGGGCATCGCTGATATTGCGGATCGCGTGGTGACCTCGCTCTTGACGCTGTTTGACAAGCTCTGGGAAGCCATCAAGCCGCTCGTGCCCGTCCTCCGCGACCTCGGATCGAAGATCTTGGCCGGGCTCCCGGCTTTCATCGACATGTTCGCTGGCGCGCTGAACAAGGCGATCCCGTTCGTTTCGAAGATTGTCGATCTGATCCTGAGCGTGGACCCGGCGACGCTCGCGTGGGCGGCCAGCATCGGTGTCGCCACGCTCGCCACGGAGACGATGGGCGGGTCGCTGGTGGATACGGCGGCGAGCCTCGCGACGATCACGTCTGGCTTTCTCGATCTGGCAAAGACGATTACGTTCTTCCCTGATCGCATGATCGCGCTCGTTCAGACAATGTCGATGGGCGTGAAGTCGTTCGGAGACATGCGCGCGTCAATTCAGCTGGCCGGCGAGGCCGCTGGGATCACCTTCAACAATCTTGGCCTGCTCGGTTCAGCGGCGGCAGCGGCCGGCGTCGCGTTCGTCGGATGGCAGATCGGCCGATGGATCGCGGAGATGTCCGGCGTCGACGAGCTGCTGGCGGGCATCATCCAGAAGCTCGACCATGTGGACGGCCTGAAGGAGCGCGCCAAAGGCGGGGCGGCGGACCGGGCGTCAGTGATGGCCGAGATGCAGGCCGTCGAGGCGCAGCTGGCTGAGGCGCAGCGGTTGGGGAATCGCCAGGCGGAGAAGATCCACGCGGACCACCTGCAGCGGATGAAGGACGCCACCAGCGCCTACATCGACGTTGTGCCGCGCGCCATCAAAGCCGGCGCGGACGCGAACATTCAGTACGCGGACGCGGCCAAGTACCTGCAGAACGTCGAGACGGTCCGGTTGTCGCTCTTCGACCGGTCAGAAAAAGCCCAGATCGCAGCGGCTGATGCCTACGTGGCGCTCGGCAAGATGACCCGTGCGGAAGCGGACAAGTGGCTGGCCAAGCAAAAGGAAATGGCGACTTCGACAGAGAAGGTCGCGAGCGCTGACGCGATTGCGGCCCTGCGCGCGGAGTTGTACGCGGAGTCTCTACACAAGCTCACGCCGGCGCAGGTGGCTGCCGCGCGGGCGATGTACGACTACAACAAGTCCGCCTCTGAAGCCGTCAAGCTGCTGATGGAGAAGAAGATCATCACCGACGAGGACACGCTCGCGGTGACGAAGCAGTTTGAGGCCTGGACGAAAGCCGACAAGCCCCTCAAGGACTTCAAGGCTTCGATGGAGTCGATGAACGCCGAGATCGTGCGCGCAGACAAGGCGGGCACGACGTGGTCCGATCGGCTGACCAAGTACGGCCCGTCCGCACTGAAGGCGCTGGAGGACGCGGCGTATCTGGGCAAGGACGCCGTCGCGGCCATCCCGCAGGAAGTCATGCGCCTTGCGGTCGCGATGAAGGCCAAGGAGCTGACGAGCGCCATTGAGGATTTCGGCCGGAAGCTGCAGGCGAATCTCACGCTGCCAAGCACGGAGAAATCGCAGGCGTGGTTTGAGGAGTTTCGCAAGTTCGGCGAGGCCATGGCGCAGGCCGACATCGACGATCGCCAGCGCACGCTGATTGGGTCCGCCTTGCGGCTTGATCAGCTCAAGGTGGAGCACGAAGCGAAGCTGAAGGCGATCGCGGAGGAGTTCAAGCTCGACGCCAACGCGCGGGCGACGATGTCGGCGCGCGAAGAGCAACGCTACCAGCATCAAGTGGATCTGGCGGAAACGTCGTACTCCACGATCGAAGAGCGGATGCGTGCGAGCAACGTGCTCACCGTCAAAGAGCAGGAAGACAACGTCGCCAAACTGCGCCGCGTCTGGCTGCAAATGGCCGCCTCTGGCAAGTACTCGGCCGATCAGGTCCGTGCGGCGTGGAGTGCCTACTACCAGGCGGACCAGGCGCTGCGTGGCAAGTGGGGCCAGTCGTGGGTGGATTCTCTGTCGAAGGTTGGCGGGTTCTTCGAGCAGCTGGCCACGATTGCGCAGGGCTCACTGTCGGACATCACGCGCGCCATCGGCTCGACCATCTCGTCGATTGGCGGCATGGTGCAAGGCATCCAAGGCATGAAGGATTCCTTCGCGCAGATCAGCGCCCGCGAATCCGCCGAATCCTCCGCTGGTCTTGCCGACATGGTGGGCGGTATCGCCGGTGTCGCTGGTGCTGTCGGCCAGCTGACGCAGATGGCGATGCAGCTCGGCAAGGCGCTCCATGATGCGTTCACGCGCTCGGACGCGGAGAAGACTGCCGCCGATCTCCGCCGCACGCTGAAGATGGATGTCGATGAGAACTCGGCCATCGTCAAGAAAATCACGGACGATCAGGAAAAGCTGAAGGTCTCTCGGCAGGACGCCCTCCGCCTCAACATGTCGTCGCTCCTGAAGGAAGCGGAGCTGACGAACTCCAATTTCAACACCTACCTTCAGCGCACGGGCGAGCTCACGCGCCTCATGAAGATGGGCGGAGAGATCGGCGATCGCGCCATCAAAGAGATGGACGGATCGCTGGTGCAGTTGGGCCAGCACCTGCTGGACAACGGGGGCCTCTGGACGAACCAGTTCATCGACTTGCTCGATGAGGCCACGAAGAGCGGCCAGAACCTCGCTGGCGTCATGGAGATGATTGAGGGGCAGCTGGCACGGGCGACGGCCGGCACCAGCAAGTTGACCTCTGGTCTCACCGACAAGCTGACGGCAGCCTTCGAAAAGTCGTCGGGCATGAAGACCGACGACGAGGCGGCCGATCTGGCCCGCATGGCCCGCCGCCTGACCGCTGAGCGCATGGCCCTGAATGACGTCGGCAAGGGCGGCCCGAACGAAGCGCGCATCAACGAAATCGACAAGTGGTTTGACGACAACATTTTGAGGTTGGACAAGGCCGAGCGCGAGCGCGTGAGCGCGGCGATGCGGGCCAACTCCGACATCCGGGACAACTACCAGACCGAATTTGACCGGGTCAGCCGGATCACCCTGGCCAGCTTCAATGCCTACATCAAGCAGGGCAAGTCGGCGATTGAGGCGACCGAAGCGCTGGGGTCCTCGATCGACGATCTGAAACAGGCGTCGTTACAGTTCGGCCTGGCCGGCAATGCGGCGTTTGAAAAGCTGGCCCACTGGCGCGACCTCACGGAGGCCAATCGCCCGCTCTTGGATCAGGTGTCCGGCCTGACGGACCTCATGGGGGCGCTGAGCAACCTCGGCGGGCTGACGGTTGACACGTTCAAAGACATGCAGGCGCAGGGCCTGGCGACCTTCGCGCAGCTCCAAGCGGCCGGGTTCTCGGAGACGGAAGCCCTGACGGCCATGACGCCCTACTTGCAGCAGATCATCGAGCTGCATCGCACGCGCGGGCTGACGATCGACGACGAGACCGCCAAGATGATTGCCCAGGCGAAGGCCGCTGGGACGCTGACGGACCAACAGTTGTCGGTCCAAGACGTCCTCAGCGATGGCTTCGGCATGGTGAACGAAGCGTTGATTGCGTTGATCGAAGCACTCGGTGGTGATGTCCCGGAGGCCCTCCGGAACTTCGGTCAGGCCACGAAGGATACGATGACGCAAGCGGCGAAGGACGCGGAGCAGGCGGCCAAAGACATGCAGGACAGCTTCAACCGCCTGCAGATGCCGGACGTCACGTTCGATTACCCCGGCGGCGCGGGCACGGAGCCGATTCCGAGCTTTGCTGGTCGACCGCTGGAGCGCGTCACGAGCGAGGGGTTGGCGATGCTGCATCCTGGCGACGTCGTCGGCGTGCCGCAGCGCAGCAACCGGTCGGATCCGGGGATGCCGGATATCGTCATGATGCTGGACAAGGAAGTCATTGGGCGGATCGTCGGCCGCGAGCGCGCGACGCATGAGGAGCTGGCCCGTGGCATCAAACTGAACCCTTACGGACTGGGCTCCGCTGTGAGGCAGGTCTAATGGCGTCCAAATACTGCCGTCCGTCTGACATCATCACGGACAGCGCCACGATTTCGTTGACGTCTGGATCGGCCGACGGGTCGTACCCGTTGTCGAACCTGTATGACCGCTACGCGCACACGGTGTTCAAGAGCGTGGGCACGTCGTGCACGATTCGCGCGGTGTTCGGGGCGGCCAAGACCCTCCAGGCCATCGCCCTGATCAATCACAAGCTGGCTGGTGCGACCGTCACGGTCACCAACAGCGCCGGGTTCAGCCGCGCGTTGACGATCCCGTCCAACTCCGAAGATGGGCACTGCATCGATCCATGGGATACCTACGTGTCCCTCGCGAACACCTCCGCGACGACATGGACGATCACGATCACAGGCGCGGCGACGGTCGTGGCTATCGGCGAGCTGCTCCTCATTCAGACGCTGCGCACGATGAACTTCCAGCGGGGCGGCACGGAGGCCGAGCAGCACGGCGTCATTTCTCAACAGACCGACTACGGCGTGCGCCGGAAGTATGAGCTGGGCGTTCGGCAGCGCGTCAAAGCGGGCGAGCTCATCTTGACCGAGACGCTCCGCGATGACCTGATCGCGCTCGCGCGCGACGCAAAGGGGCCGAAGAAGAACTTCCTCTTGGTGCCAGACGATGCGGATAACGATGCGCTCTTCGTCGAGTTGGCCACCAATCCGCGCGAGCTCGCGCGGCAGGGGCCATTCGCGTCGACCGTGACTCTGGAGTTCGTCGAGCAGCAGAAGGGCCTGGCGCTGTGAGTCTGATCCACGTCGACAACTTCGATTGGTACCAGACAGGGCATCTGCTGCGCCTGTACACCACAGCCTCATCAGGCGTTGGCAGTATCTCGGTTGGCCCGTACGGCCGGTCGTCGCGGTCGGGGCTTCGATTTGACGGGGACCGTACGGCCTACCTCTCTCGCACTGGGCTGACGACGTCTGGGGCCACATCGATCATTCAGGCGGACGTTCGGATCTCGGAGGCCCCCGCCGTCGTCACTCCGATCTTCCGATGCTATGACGGGGCTACGGTTCAGTGGACGCTGGCCCTGACGACGTCTCGAACCCTGCAGGTCTACCGTGGGGACTTGGTGGCAGCCCTCGGGTCGGCGTCGTCGTTCGTGATGCCACTCGGCATCTACGTGTCGCTGCAAGTCAAGGTGTTGATCAACAGCGCGACAGGCACGGTGCTGGCGCATGCCTGGCAGCCTGGCGATACCTCGGCGCAGGTGCTGCAGAACCTCAGCGGACAGAACACGCAGGCGTCTGGTGCGGCGCAGTGGACAGGCTTTGACCTCCATGCGGGGAATGCCGGCACGACAGATTTTGACAACGTCGTCGTGATGGACGGCAGCGGCACCACGAACAAGGATTTGCTGGGAACGGTCGATGTCTTCGCGTGCCGGCCCGCTGGCGAAGGCGCGTCCTCTGGCATCGTGTCGTGGCTGGACGTCGCGATCGCGGACGGGGCGACGCACATCTGGCGCTTCGACGAAGCGACTGGTGCCGCGACGGCCGTGGATGTCGTGGCCGCGTCAAACGGCACGTACGTGGGCTCCCCAGAGCTCGGCGTCAAGACACCCGTCGAAGGCGCGATCGGCGGCCTGAAGCCAGACGGTGGCGACGACCGCGTCTCGCTGGGCGCGGCGATTGCGCTGACGAGCACGGTCACGTTTGAGTTCTGGTTCAGCCCAGACAGCTCGATGGCGTCCACGTACGGATGCTTGCTGTCGCTGAACGCGGCAGCCACGGGTATCTATTGGCACCGCCCGTCTGGCTACCTGACGACGTACTTTGCTGGCGACCACGTCACGAATACCTCGCTCGTGTCTGGCGTCGTGTACCACGTCATCGTCTCTATCAGCGCGGGCACGGCGACCTACTACATCAACGGCGTGGCGGACGGTGGGTTCACGGGCTACACCGGGTGGAACCTCGACAGCTTCTGCTATCACTTGACGTCGGCCGGCAACTACCTGAAGGCGTTTCTCTTCGCCGACGTCGCGGTCTACCCGACGGCCCTCTCGGCCACGCAGGCAGCGGCGCACTATGCTGCGCGCGCGTTCTCGAATACGCGCGCGGGCGCGCTCGACATGGACCCGTCAACGGGCCTGAACCACTACGCGATGGCGGCCGACGACATCGCGGACGACGACCTCACGTACTTGTCTGGCACGATCGGTGAGCTGGAAGTCTGGGAATTCCAAGAGACGCCCACGCCTGACGACACGTTGTACGGCATGGCGCTGGCGGTCGTGGCGCGCGGGTCGGGATCGTTGGCGCACGTCGCGCGCGAAGCCGCCTCCAATCACATCGGATCGACCGCATCCGTGGCGGCTACGTACGCCGCATTCATGAAGACCTACGATGCGTCGCCCGCTGGGGCCGCATGGTCTCCAGCGCGGTTCAACGACTGCCAGTTCGGGGTGCGATGCGTCAGCTCCGCGATCTACGTGACGCAGGCCGTGGCCCTGATCGTGTGCGCGCGCACGCCAGATCCCGAGAATGTCACGACGCCGGTCGAAGACGGCACGGTCGCCGCTGGGACCGACCCGGTCTCCGGCGTGAGCCTGACGTCGGCGGATAGCGTGGTCGCGTTCGTGGACATCACGCCGCCAGGCGGCACGACGCGTCGCTACTCGAAATTCCCGCTCAACCAAGCCACGCCAGACGATCCGCGCGTCGAGACCTTCGGATCAATCACGCGCGGGCTGACAGGGCGATCCGGAGATCTTCGTGGGAGCACGGTGTCGCCGGTCCTGTTCGATAACGATCGGTATTTGCGCGGCCTAGAGAACACGGACTCCTTGGTGAACGCCATCATCGAGTTCTACCTGACGACGATCGCGGCCTATCGTGCGGGCGATTCCCCGCGACGCGTCTTCTCCGGGTTCGTCACAGATGTTGAGCCGCAGGCGGGGCTCAAGATGCGGCTGCAGGCGTCGGATTACGTCCAGAGCTTCTTGGACCAGTCGCCGCAAGCCCTCTTCCCGCAGCGCGTGTTTACGGTCGAGGATTTCCCAAACCTCGCCAACGACCCGAACTCGCCGACGAGCCCAGGAAACCCAGAGCTGATTGGGAAGCCTGTCCCGATCTGCTATGGCAAGTTGTCGGACGAAGAGCTCGGCGCGAACGCGCAGGGTGTGGTCCCGTGTTTCTTTACGGGGCGACGGCTGCTGCCGGTCTACGGCACGTACTGGGATGAGTACGTCATCTGCGGGCACGCGGTGGCGTCCCTGCAGTCGATCTTTGTTCCAATTGGCCCGAACCTGTCGACAGGCAGCGCCGTGTCCGCGCGCGCCAAAATGACGGTCTCGGCTCCACTGGTGGAATACCTCATGCCTGGAATGCCAGGCTGGGGCACGGTGTTTGGGTCGTCGGCCACCTATCGCGAGTTCAACGGCAACCGCTACACCGTCATCTATGGCTACGGCCCGCGCTCGGACATGAACCGGCTTGGATCGGTTCCGCTGGTGGCGAACCTGTGGGGCATCGAAGCGGTGGGCGATGGCACCGGCGCGTGCATTACGTCATTGCCTCGCCAGCTCTTGCACCTCTTGATCAACTGGATCACGCAGGACTACCGATCCGGCGCGTGGTTGTCGCCAGAGATTCCGACGGGCTTTGGTGGCCTTGAAGATTACTCGCGGATCCATACGGCGTCGTTCGAAGCGGTCAAAACGCTCACGGAGTCTCGCGTCTCTGGAGGATACAAGGGCGCGTTCTCGTTGGGCTGGGATGGCAGCACGGTCACGCTGTCAGATATCGCCTCGATCGCGGCGCAGCATGGCATTGAGCTGGGATGCAATCGCCACGGACAAATCATGGCGTCGATGGTGGACCCGTCGGCGTCCTCGGTGCGCTCGGTCTCAGACGTCTCGGACATCATCGCTGGCAGCTTCTCGGCGCGTCGGTCGCGATCGGAGATTCGCAATCGCGTGGTGTACGCGTATGAGCGCAACTACATCGAGCCGCTCACGCAGGCCACGCCAGCGCAGGGCGAGCTGCTCCCTAGTTCGTTGACGCCCCCGCGCCGAGAGTGGAACGTGTCGCTGCAGGTGTACGACGACCCAGGCACCTCCGTCTCCAAGTACGGCCAGCGCACCATGGAGCTGGAGTTGCCATGGGTGCGCGAGGCGGCTACGGCCGACACGATCGCCCTGTGGCAAGCCGCTGTCTTGGCGAGAGGCCCAGTGATCGCGCGCTACCGTGATGGCTTGGCGGGCACCGCCGTCGACCTCGGAGATGTCGTATCGCTGGCGTCGTTTGAGGGCATCGACGCGTCAGGTTGGACGGCGCAGACCCTGCGCTGCGAAGAGCACACGATCGACCTCGACACGATGGAAGTTGAGATGGCGACCCTTGATGTCTCGACGGTCGCGTTCCCGAGCGCGTCGAAATCTCCGTCGGCCTCGAAGAGCCCGAGCGCATCATCGAGCCCAAGCTCCAGTAAGAGCCCGTCGATCAGCCCGTCAGCCTCGAAGAGCCCATCGGCCTCGAAGAGTCCGAGCGCCAGTGTGTCCCCATCGGCGTCGGTCAGCCCGTCGCTTGGTAGCTCGCCGAGCCCGTCGATCTCGCCAAGCTCCAGCAACTCGCCGTCAACGTCTCGGTCGGTGAGCCCATCGGCGTCGAAGAGCCCGAGCGCCAGCGCGTCTCCATCGGTCTCTCCGTCGATCTCGAAATCGGCGTCGCCGAGTGCGTCGAAGTCTCCGAGCGCATCGCTTTCGCCGTCGGCCAGCGCCTCACCGACGGCGTCGCCACCGGCGGATGTTGATTGGATGATCGTGGCCGGCGGCGGCCGAGCCGACTACGGCGGTGGTGGCGGCGGCGGTCTGGTCGAGGGCACAACGTCCATCGGTCCGGGCACGTACGCCGTGGTGGTTGGCGCGGCAGGCGTCAATCCTGGAGACAATGGCGGTGACTCATCGTTCAACGGCAGCACCGCTGTGGGCGGCGGCGGCGGCGCGTCGAATCCTGGTGCCGGCCATGACGGCGGGTGCGGTGGAGGTGCCTCTGGGTCTGCGGCGTTCCCCGGTGGCGTGGCCTCGCAGGGCTACGACGGCGGAACGGGCGATGGTGGTCCGCGCAGCGGCGGTGGCGGCGGCATGGGCGGCCCCGGCGGCAACTCGGATGTAGGCGATCTCGGCCGAGGCGGCCACGGCGGCGCGGCGGTCTCGCGCAGCATCAGCGGGTCGGCGCAGGACTACTGCCGTGGCGGTCGAGGCTATGGTGAGGACCTCGGGACTCCGCACTACGGCACGACGCCAGCATCGTTGTACGGCGGTGGTGGCGGCGCTGACGAGACGAACACGCAGCCGGGTGTGGTCTATCTCAGCTACGTGACTGGCTCGTTGTCGGCGACGGGCGGCACGATCACGTTCTCTGGAGGGAGAACGATTCACACGTTCACGGCGAGCGGCAACTTCATTGTTTCGTAGAGGTGCGACATGTTTGCTTCCCTCATGGCTCTTCCAGTTGTCAGCATGGCCATCGGCGGTTTGATCAGCGCCGTCGTGGTCGACGCGCGGATCTTTATCGCCACGCGGCCCGAAGATGTCGTGTCGTCATGGTCGACGTTCAATGTCAGCGTCGCGCTGGTGCGTTACGCGCAGGGCGCGGTCGCGGGCGCACTGTCGGGTCTTGGCGTGATGGGCCTGATGTCGTGGCTGGCGGCGCATTGACACGCATGTCCTAGCCGGATACACTTCAGAGCATGACCACGGCCGAACGATTCGCTGCCGCTGCCTCCGCGCCAGAGACGGCGCTTTGCCGACATTGCGGCTACGCCAAGTCCCGCCACGGGAAGATGGGCTACTCCTGCCCTCCGACCCAGCCGGGAAAAATCTTCGAGGCTGCCTCGTGACGCTCTGGGTAAGGGTTCGCCAAGCGCTCTGCGCGCACCGCCATGAGATTCGCTGGCGCGACGCGTCAGGGCCGGTGTATGTCTGCGAGTCGTGCCTGCACGAGCGTCGCCCTCTCCACGCCGAGAAACGCTACGCGCCACGGCCGGGGATGTCGCACTACGACGAAGCGCAGGCCGTGCGATCCGCGATCCGCGCGAGAACGCGCACGGCTTCCGGCCTCCCACTTCAAAACGATCTCGTCATCGACGCGGACGTGCCATCACAGGCCGAGCTCCTCATGGATGACACTGGGCCGGTAGGCCTGGTGCACTAATGCAGATCCGGCTTCGCGTGCGCAAGGTCTCGTTCGTCACCATTGAGACCAGCGACGAGCAGCTCATCGATACGCTGGCCGAGATCCTTGCGACCGGCGGCGAGATCGTTGATGTCGAGCGTGAGCTTTCAGCTGACGAGGCCACCGAGGCGGTGGTCTCATTTGTAACGGATCGGAGCACGGGAGATGGCGTCAGTAAATAAGGCGATTTTGGTTGGCAATCTTGGGCGAGACGCCGAGCTGCGGTTCACCGCTGGTGGCGAGCCAGTGGCGAACTTCAGCATGGCGACGACAGAGAAGTTCACCGGGCGTGACGGGCACAAGCGCGAGAGCACGGAGTGGCACAAGTGCGTGCTCTGGGGCAAGACGGCGGAGTCGGTGCAGCAGTACCTGACGAAGGGCAAGCAGGTCTACGTTGAGGGCAAGATCACCACGAAAACGTGGACCGACCGGGAAGGCAAAGAGGTCAAGTCGACTGAGATCAAAGTCGACAAGCTCGTGCTTCTGGGCGGCGGAGGCGGCGCGTCAAGCGGAGCGTCGAGCGGCGGTCGTCGCCAAGAGGATGCGGACCCAGGCGTCCACCCTGATTCGCCGGCAGAGGATGATATCCCTTTTAGCTGGATCCTCCCATTCTTGCTGCCTGCACTTGCATTGTCTCATGCGGTGGCTGCTAGAATGGCTGCGTGAAGACGTGCTTCAAGTGCCTCGAATCGAAACCGCTTACCGAGTTCTACAGGCATCCCCAGATGGCCGATGGTCATCTGGGGAAGTGCAAAGCCTGCACAAAGAAAGACTCCAGCGCTCATCGATCATCAAATCTTGAGAAGGTTCGCGCTTACGACAGGGCTCGTTCAATACTTCCGCACCGCCGAGCGCATGCGATCGAAACGACAAAGCGATGGAGAGAAGAGCACCATGGTCGCGCAGCGGCTCATAGCGCCGCCGCGCGAGCACATCGCAAAGCGCCCCTATGCTGCCAGCTTTGCGGCCTGCCGAAGCGGCTTGAGAGACACCACCCAGACTACGACCTGCCGACATTGATCGTGTGGGTTTGCAAGCCGTGCCACTGCATTCTCGACAAAATCAGAAGGAGCGCAGAGTGACCGCAACTGACAAGAACCATCCGATCATGCTCCACTGCAGCCAATACGACAGCACTGGAGACATCGTCCCAGTCATCAGCCACAAGAGTCAGATCTTGGACACGACGAGAGATCTCCAGCTCGTGTGCGCCGAGTTGGCACGTGTGGCGTATCACACGCGCGCCCGACTGCGTCAGCTGGATGAAGCTATGGCGAAGAAAGACCAAGAGCTGGCCGAGTTGAAGGCGTACTCCGACCAGCGCATCGCCGATCTTCAGGCCAAGCTGAGCGAGCGCCTGACGGTGGAGGTCGGGGCGTATACGGTGGACATCGGCCCGATCGTGAAGATCCTCGCCGATGCGCACCAACTGAAGTACGTCGAGCCGCACCTTGAGCTGGCCAAGCCGGCCCTCGCTGGGGAGCCACTCGCCGAGCGCAACACGTGGTAGACTGCCGCCCGACTGACTGGAGGTCCGAATGGCAGCAGATCCAATGAAGAGCGCTGGAGCACGAGCGGAACGGAAGGCTGTGCTGGCGTACGTTCGACGCGTCAAGAACTCGGCCGCGAAGGCCGGGATTTCAAACGCCACGGCCGAATCGATTGAGGCCTGGCTGCTGGGTCGCCAAGCGCGCTATGACAAGCGCCCTGGTGGGCTCGGGAAGAAGTAGGCGCAGACTCACCACGCGTGAGACCTGTAACGAGGCCGTCAGCGTCCAGCGCTGGCGGCCTTTGCTATTTGGGAGCCGCTGTTGAAGCACATCAGTTTCAGTCTCACGACGGATCAGATCGTGAAGCGCACGAAGACGGTGACGCGTCGCGCGGGCTGGCAGACGCTGAAAGTGGGCGACTGTCTCCAGGCGGTCGAGCAGGGCCAAGGTCTCAAGAAAGGCCAATCGGTGCGCCGGCTGGCGGTGATCCGGGTCGTGGCGGTATCATTCGAGCCGTTGAATGCGATCACGCCTGAGGACGTCGTGAAGGAAGGCTTCTCAGGCTGGACGCCGGCAGAGTTCGTCGACATGTTTTGGCGAACGCATCGCGGGTGCCGCCGAGACAGTGTCGTCACGCGCATCGAATTTGAGTACGTGGAGTGACCCACGCATGACAGAGACCCTGAACGCGTTGCTCGTGCTGGCGGTCATCGCCTTGCTGCCGCTCGTGCCGGCGGTGCTCTTGTTCAGGTTTCTCCCGAGCGCTGGGTCTGTTGAAGGGCCGATGCAGGGATTGACGGTCAAGTTCGGCGGAGCCTTCGCAGGGTATTTCGCGCTGTTCCTCGTGCTGGTCTCCATTCGTCCGACCGAGTTGACGCACTATCACACGTGGACAGTCACCGGCACCATCGAGCCATCTCCCGCGCAGGGAGAGCCTGAGCCCAACCTGAACGACGTGGTGATCCGGATGGTGCCGCCGCGCTTCAACCTGATGAATCAGGGCGCATTCAGCTGGGACATTCCCGTCATTGAAGACGCGGCAGGATTGCATTTCCCTGACATCCAGTTCGACCTGAGAGAATATCGAGGCGTCACTGTGCCGCTTGGCGGGAACAAGTACGGGGCCGAGCCGATCCCGTTGCATGTGGACCTTGCGACGCGCACGATCCGGTTGATGGCACCGGTGCGTCTGGTGTCTCAGCGGAGTGGCCAGCGCTATGCGTCCCAGGTGGTGATGCCATGAAGCGACTCGCGTTTCTCGTCTCGCTCCTTGCGATTCTTGCGCTCGCGCCAGGCGGCACGACGGTGCGCGGGCTGCTCTATCGTGTCGGCCCAGACGGGCGCAACTATCCCGCGAGCGGCATCTCGACGCGCCTGACGCATCCCGCCTATGGGCCATCGTCCTTTTCCTACAGCGATGGGGGCGGCATGTACTACCTGTACAACGTGCCGCCTGGAGACTTCACGCTGGAGGTCTGGTTGTCGCCGCAGAACGTGTGGCGATTCCCCGTGCGCGCCCTGCCGCAGGCGTTCACGGACGTCCCGGCCATTCGTGTCCCGTAGGACACCCTTGACATAGCCTCCAGCCCTCCGCTAGACTCCTCAAGTCGCGGCTACTGTTTCGGATTACATGTAGCTCATCGGTAGAGCAACAGCCTATAGCGCTGTCGGTTGTTGGTTCGATTCCAACCATACCCGCAAGGGTCGACCCGAACGATCTTCCGCGACAAATTTCTGGAGACGCCGATGCCGATCACGATTGAACAAATTGCCGAGGCCTGCCATGAGGTCAATCGTGCGTTCTGTCGTGGCATGGGCGACTTCTCTCACCTTCCGTGGGCCGAAGCGCCTGAGTGGCAGCGCGCGAGTGCAATCGATGGCGTGCGCTTCCACGCCGAGCAGATTGCGCAAGGCCTGACGCCTGCGCCCGATGCCAGTCATAACAACTGGCTGGCGCACAAGACTCGCGATGGTTGGAGCTGGGGGCCTGAAAAGCGCCCTGACCTCCGACAGCACCCGTGCTTTATGCCGTATGACCAGCTACCCGAGCACGAGCGCGTCAAAGACACGCTCTTCTCGTCGGTCATTCGCGGGTTGCTTTCCGCGTCACGCTCGTAAACACCTTCGCGTCTACTGATCGGGTTACACGAAGCCTTTCACCAACGCTTCCGTGAGAGCGCTGCGCGTGCAGCGTTCTCATGGTGGCCAACCGAAAGGCCTTCTGGCCACCAACCAACAGACCCGATCGATTTGACGCGATTTTCTTGGAGGATTCGAGGCCACTGGTCTGGATACATGTCTGGCTATGACGCTCGCGGAAACGCGGGTTAAGTGCCTGGCCGATCTGCCTCGATGTAATGTGATGGAACAGGGACTGACGAAGACGCGTGTGATTGCAGAGCTGGCCAAGTCTCCGCACGGAAAGCTGTCGGAGTACGTGCCGACCGGAATGCGTGCAGCGGCGGAAGATCCGGATTTCTTCGCGCATCTGGTGGCGTGGTCCGCCCAGAAGAGCGAGATCCGCGACGCCCGCGTGGCGCTTCCGGTAATCGCGTTGGCGGCGGCCACCGAGCGCGCCGAGCTGGAGAACGCGGCAGCCCACGTGGCGGCGCTCGACCCGCGCCTGTTCCTTCGCGCGGTCGAGTTCGCACGGACGCTGACGATCAAGCGCTCGCGTCTCTACCGTCGGCTGGTGGCGCGCTACCTGGCCGAGCTGGAGACGGTGAACCCTGCGCGTCGGCAGCACGTTGTCCTGCAGCATCGCAAGACGCTGCGGCGCTTGTACACGCTGTTCCACGTCAAGCCGTCACCCGAGGCTGAGTTGACGATCGTGAAGGGCCACGGCTTGCCTGGCTCGATCTTCGATATCGTCAAGTCGCTCTCGACGCTGCCGGCTGAGCAGGCAGCGGGCTTGATCGTCTCGCACCGGATTCCGTTCCTGATCGCGGCTGGCGCGATGAAGCAGCAGCTGAAGAGCGTTGACGTCTTGATGGCGCTGATGAGCCAGATGTCGCCGACGGAACTGGTGACGAACGCCAAGTTCCTGGAGAAGTGCGGCATTCGCGATCACCCGGAGTTGCGCGCGACGTTCGAAGCGGCAATCGCCCGTGCCGGCAAGAGCCGTCGGCCGCAAACGACGTTCAAGGCCAGCGTGGCCGCCAAGTCGCTGGCTGATCCGGCGCTCAAGGCCAAGGTCGAGGCGCTTCAGGAGACCCAGGCCAACCGCATCTCGGTCGATGGGGATTGGCTGGTGATTGGCGACAAGAGCTCGTCAATGACCACGGCGATCGAGACGGCGAAGCACGTGGCCGCGACACTGGCGCGATCCGTGAAGGGGCAGGTCCATCTGGTCTTTGTCAGCTCGACACCGGTGGGCTACGACGTGACAGGGAAGACGCTGGAAGAGATCAAGGCGATCACGTCAGGCGTGCGCGCTGGTGGCAACACGTCTATCGGCTGCGGCCTGCAGTGGGCGCTGGACCGTGGGCTCATCCTCAACGGTGTCGCCATCGTGTCAGATGGTGGCGAAAACACGGTGCCCAGGTTCCCAGAGACCTACGGCCGGTACGTGGAGAAGAGGGACGTCGCGCCGGTGGTCTATCTGTATCTGACCACGGGAGATCCGAACGCGCTTTCGGGCGCATGTGAATCTGCCGGGCTGGACGTGCAGGAGTTCGACCTCCGTGGCGGGGTCGACTATTACAGTCTGCCGAACTTGGTGCAGACCATGCGGGTTTCTCGCTATGCGCTCATCGACGAAATCATGGCGACCCCACTCAAGCGGCTCGATGAGGTCTTGCCGCAAACCATCACCCAGGAGGTGTTCAGTGCTCGATGCGTTGAAGTCGTTCCGGCCTGACGTTGGCGATCTCGACGGAGCCATGGCTCTGTCGGCGTTCGCCAAGTCTCTGGTCGCCGAATACCAGGCCGTCAATCTTCCCGTGCCGGAATGGCTCTCGGCCAAAGTCGCCGTGATCGCCGAGTCCATTGCGTCGGCACGCCGCGATCTGATCGCCAAGCAGATCCGCGAGGCCCGTCAACAGCTCGCGACGCTGGAGACGGCCACCGAAAAGCGCGACCGCGTCCAGCGCCAGCTGGAAGCGCTGCTCGCGCTCCAGTAAGATTGTCAGTTGGGGGTGCCGCCCGGCACTCCCAAACACGCATGTCTTTCGGCTGATACACTCCCTTTCCATCGGAGGATTCCACGATGAGTGTGGGAGTGGTCATCGGTCGGTTCCAAGTCGCATCGCTGCACGAAGGGCACGTCGCCGTTCTGTCCGCTGTTCAAGCCAAGCATTCACGGCTCGCCGTGCTTGTCGGCACGTCGCCGGCCGCGCCGAACGTCAACGATCCGTTGCCGTTCTTCTGCCGCGCTGACGCCATTCGCGCGATCTTTCCTCAAGCCATCGTGCTGCCGTTGCCCAATCACGAGAGCGACGAAGCATGGAGCCGCCAAATCGACGCGTTGCTGTCAGGCCTCGCGCAGCCATGCACCATCTACGGCGGTCGCGGTAATTCGCTCTCGTGCTACTCGGGCGTGTGGCCGACGGCGGCACTGGATCTCAAAGTCGACATCTCCGGCACGCAGGTGCGCGCGGCCACCGAGTTGGGGTCGTCGTTCGAGTTCAGGACCGGCATGGTGTATGCCACGCAGATCCGGTTCCCCACGTCCTATCAGTGCGTCGACATCGCCATCTTCAGCCAGGATCGGCAGCGCGTTCTGTTGGGGAAGCGCCACGAAACGGACAAGCTCTACCGGTTTCCCGGAGGCTTTGTTGACCCGTCCGATGGCTCGCTGGAGTGGGCCGCGTCGCGCGAGGCACGCGAAGAGTGCGGAGGCATCGAGCTCTCGCGCCTCGAATACGTCGGGAGTGTTCGTGTCAACGACTGGCGATATCGATCGTCGGTCGACAAGATCATGACCGCACTCTTCAAGACCACGATGATGTGGGGCGCGGTCTCCGCCGGAGACGACTTGGCGTCGGCGCACTGGATCGACGTGAGCGAGCTCTCGTCGTGCGTCGACCCAGTGCACGCTCCGCTCGTTAATCTGCTGCGCGCGACGGGCAGCATCCCTCTGGAGGCCAAGTGACTGAGAACCTGCTCTTGATGACCGACTCGTACAAGCCCACGCACGCGCACCAGTACCCGCCAGACATGACGCACGTGCATTCCTTCTTCAGCTCGCGCGGCGGGTCCTCCCCGGCACTCGTCTCGGGCATCGGCGTGCAGTACCTGACCCGTCGCTATCTGGCCCCTGGATTCACGCGCGAGGACGTCAGCGAAGCCGCCGACGTGCTGTTTCAGCATTTCGGCCAGAACCTCTTCAATGAGGCCGGCATGCTGCGCACGCTGGAGGCGCATGGCGGCGCGATCCCGGTCGAGATCAAGGCGGTGCCTGAGGGCACGGTGGTGCCGCCGCACCACGCGGTGATGACCATCGAAAACACCGATGATCTGTTGCCGTTCTGGACGAACTACATCGAGACGCTGATGGTGCAGACGTGGTACCCAAGCTCGGTCGCCACCAGGAGCCGAGAAATGCGTGCGCGCATTCTGTCCTCCCTGGAGAAGACCGGCACGCCGGCGCTGATTGATTACAAGTTGCACGACTTCGGCGTTCGTGGAGCCTCGTCGCCAGAGTCAGCGGCCATCGGGGGATTCGCGCATCTGGCGAACTTCAAGGGCACCGACAATCTGCCGGCCATCATGCTGGCGCGCAAATACTACGGATGCCAGATGGCGGGGCACTCGGTGCCGGCGTCCGAGCACTCGACCATGACGTCCTGGGGCCGCGAGCACGAAGTCGACGCCTACCGCAACATGCTCACGCTGTACCCGAAGGGCATCGTCTCTGTGGTCAGCGATAGCTATGACATCTTCAACGCCTGCGAGCAGATCTGGGGCCGCATCCTCAAGCCCAACGTGCTGGCCCGCGATGGGGTCTTGGTCGTGCGTCCAGATAGTGGCGACCCGATCTCTGTGTTGTCGCACGTGCTCAGGATTCTGGCGGACAAGTTCGGGTTCGAGCGCAACGACAAGGGCTATAAGGTTCTGCATCCGAGCGTGCGGGTGATTCAAGGGGACGGCATCGACAGCAATAGCCTGGACGCGATTCTCTCCTACTTCGAGAACAATGGCTGGAGCGCCGACAACATCACGTTCGGGAGCGGCGGCGGACTGCTCCAGAAGGGCCTGACGCGCGACACCCATCGGTTCGCCTTCAAGGCCTCGGCCGTCAAGCGCGATGGGGTTTGGTTGGATGTCATGAAGAGCCCGATCACGGACCCCACGAAGCGGAGCAAGCCTGGTCGTCTGGCGTTGATCCGGACCGCTGATGGATCGTTTGAGACGGTGCCGCTGGAGTCGGTGTCGGCCGATCGCAATCTGCTCAAGACCGTCTTCAAGAATGGCGCAGTGCTCAATATCCAGTCGCTCGATGACATCCGAGCGCGCGTGGTCGCGCCATGACGGCGACGTATACGTTTTGGTACCACGGCACGCCAGACTCGGATCGGACGCCGCCTCTAAGCCTCATTTCGGCTGTGGAGGCGGCGATGCCGATGCTACTGCCAGGCCGCACGCATCGGTTCGTGGCTGACGCGCTCGGTCACAATATGAAACGCTCAGACCACACGTTCACCAATCCAGCCTGGTCTATTGTGGTGGAGCCATGACTTGCATCGATTGCGATAAACGTCGCGGTCAGTTCCAGGCCGTCATTAAAGATGGCGTTCCGCAGCTCGTGTGCAGCGTGTGCTGGTCTCGCTGGGCACCGTACATGCACCGCGATGACTGCAATTGCCCACACTGCCAGCGCTATGGTCGGCTGAGCGTGGGTATCACGCCCTCAGTCGTTCACCAACGAGCATGACATCGATGGACCTGACGTCTGGCGCGACGTTCTCTGAAGACGGACGATTCCGGTTCCGCCTCTGGAGGCGATGGGCCGACGATGCGCCGTCTGGTGGTGACGTGTGCTTCATCATGCTTAACCCATCAACAGCGGATGAAGTCTCAAACGATCCCACCGTCGAGCGCTGTCAGCGGCGCGCGCAACGGCTGGGCTATGGCGGCCTGCAGGTGGTCAACATCTTCGCTCTTCGCTCGACAGACCCGGCAGGCCTCTACGAAGACGGGGCGGACATTGGGGATGGGCAAGAGAACAACAGGGCCATCTGCGACGCCGTGGCGGCCTCAGACCTCGTGATCGCGGCATGGGGGCGGCATGGACATTACCGCCGCCGCGATCGCGCGATTCGGGAGCTCCTGTGGGTGCGCGGCACGCACGTGTTTTGTCTCGGCACCAACCGAGACGGCACGCCCAAGCACCCCCTGTACCTACGCAACGATTGCCCATTGGTGCCACTTGAATGCTTCCCGAGTCGGTAGACATGCACGACCGGGTCGTGTTAACGTGGCGGACTATGGACCGATCGATCACTGTCGTCAGCGCCACGCTGCACGGCAACAATCTTCGCGCGCTGCTCGACCAGGCCGGCATGAGCCAGGAAGAATTTAGCGCGCGCCTTGGTGTCTCGTTCCGTCAAGTCAACCGCGTCGTGCTTGGCCAGAGTGTCCCGTCGATGTTGCTGGCGATGAAGATGTGCGTCGTCTTGAAGGCCGAGTTCAACAAAGTCTTCAACGTCACGTTCCAGAGGAAGCGCCATGAGCGACCTGCTCGCCCCAGCAAGACGGTATCTGCAAGCGCACGATAAAGCCTCCAACGCAGAAACGGCGCTCGCCGCTGCGATCCTCGCCAGAGACCAAGCCAAAGCCGACGCTTTGATCGCCATGACTGGGCTCTTGGATGTCGCCTCTCAGTCCACGCATCCGTCACCGCACCTGCTCTCGTTCGGACATCGCATCGTTCAAATCAACGACGGGTCTGTGGCGATTCTTGAAGCGATCGATGGTGGGGCTGTGTACCCTGACAACGACGCCGTTCCTCAATCCAACGACGCGCCGCCTGTGACCGGAGATCCAAAGCCGCGAATGGACCGCGTGCGCGAAGTCGTGCAGCGCCTCGCGCCTGGTATCCGCGAGTACAAGTGATCACACTACCTGTAGTGGGTCGGATCTTTTTCGGCGGACGCTGTCGGAAATTGTTGACGACCAGAAACCGACGCGCGTAGGATCGCCTTCCGCTCGGGACCATCGAGCGGACAAAGCAAAGGCCCGGCGCTTCGAACGCCGAGCCTTTCGTCGCGGAACTCTGCGGGACAGAGATCGCGAGCGGGAGTCAGTATTCTACTGGCCTGCCTCGCCACTTTCAAGTCCCAATCAAAGGTTCGCGGCTGGCCGTCAGCTGGACGCTTCGCACCAGCGGCTGGCGGTGGCTTAGACGCGAGCACTGGGGGAACGTGCCAGCTCGCAGCGTAGGCTCAGGTCTGGACGCGCACGAGCGCAGCGGCGGTCGCTGTCTCATAGCCGGACCATGCGGATCCTCTCGACCGTGATTCGAGGATCGCCCTGCGATGCGGCGTCGCCGAGAAGGCCATGACCGTGCAAGGCAGGAGCCGGTTCCAAATGTGGGAGCCGGACTCTGCCTGCTCCACAGCATCACCTCAAAGGCCATGCGATCACGACAACCAATCCTCTTCACTTATCTCGATCTGACGCTCACACCGATCAAGATGGGCATCAAGAAAAACGCGCGCGACTCGCGCATTCCGCGACTGCTGCAGACGTTCGATCGCCTTCATCGCCAGCATGTCGGCGGCCAACCGGCGGCGCTCGTGCCGGCCAAAGACGCGACCTTGATCAAGGCGATGCTGAGCACGCGAGATGAATCGACGCTGGTGGAGTTGATGGAGTTGTTTTTCGAGATCTCTGACAAATGGGTGCGCGCGCGCGGGTTCTCGATCGGCATGTTCCAGCATTGTCTCCCCGGCCTTTTGGTGACATGGAGCCAGCGCCCACGTCCCTTGCACCCCTTGCTCTCGGCGATTCAGGCGCGATTGTCGCGCCATGATTACGACGCGTCGTTCCGCGAGGCCTCCGTCCATCGTGACGGCGTGACGACCATCATCGTGGTGGCGAGCGCCGATGATGCGCGATGGATCCTGAAGCACCATAGCCAGGAAGTGTGGGACGCGGCAGCCGCGCTCGGCGTGCTCCCGGTCTCGGTCACGGCCACAAAGGACTAGACACGCGCGTCCTGTTCCGATACGATGGGTGTGGGAGAAATCAGATGCTTGCCACTGTTCAACTGTTGCCCGATATCTCTGGTCGCCGATTCTCGACGGTCAGCCTTGGCGGAGACGCCGTGCAGAAGATCGTCTCCGAGCACGGATCGCTGGTGCGTGTCGCGTCGCTGTGTCGTGGCGTGGAGGCGAGCGAGTTGACGTTGTCCGACGTGGACGTGCTGCCGGCCAAGCTCGTCGCGCTGCGCGAGTATTTGAAGCGCACCGGGAACGCCGAAGCCCTCGGCATCATGGGGTGGTCATGAGCGCGCAGCCCACGCCGAGCCCCGCGCCGCCGGAAAAGAAATCTCTGGTGGACATCATCAAACAGAGCGAGCACTCCTTCGGCAGTGTCGCGACGCGGTATCTTCCGCCTGAGCGGTTGGTGAAGCTCGCGCAGGTGGTGATCTCTCGCACACCTGGGGTCGGGAAGTGCACGCCTCTGTCGGTGGTCAGTGCGTTGATGACGTGCGCGCGGCTGGGATTGGAGCCCAATGAGCCGGGCGGCGTCTGGCTGGTGCCGTACGCGATTCGGCAGCAAGTCAATGGAAAGTGGGTGACGATCAACACGTGCACCCCGATCATTGACTACCGTGGCCTCATCGACGTCGCGCGGCGATCCGGCGAGATTGCTGGTGTCCATGCCTCGATTCGGTACGCCAACGACCAGTGGGAGTTCGGCGTCGACACGTCGGCACCCACGATGGTGCGTCTGCGGCATGTGCCGTCAGATGGGGACCGAGGGCCGGTCGTGGGGGTCTATTTCGTCGCGCGCCTGAAGAGTGGCGAGACGCACGCGACCTACCTCACCAAGGCGGAGGTCGAAGCGTATCGGTCGCGATCCAAAAACGCCTCTGGTGACAGCTCGCCATGGGTGAAGGATTGGAATGCGATGGCGATGAAGACCGCCTGCCGTCGCGGCGTCAACCTGTTGCCTCGCACGCCAGAGATTCAGCTGTTGCGCGAGGAGATGGCCAAGGAAGAGGCCATCGAGATGGACGCCATTGTTCACGACGACGATCCTGACGTCATTCCCATGCCGCGCCGCCTCAGTGAGTCGACGCAGCCGGCCGAAGACGACGACACGGATGACGATCTCAGCGAGGCCATGGACGGCCCGTATGTCCTCTCCAGCGTCAAGCCGGTGAAGAAAGGCCAAGAGACGGTGGTGTACGTAGTGCTTGAGGGCTTCTCGCGGACCTATACGGCGACGCTCGAAATGCTGCCGGTCTTGGAGGCCGCGTTGTCTGAGAAGCGACCGATCAAGCTCCTGCTGTCCGAGACGGCGATTGAGGAGATCGTTGGTGGCTAACCGCTTTGACCCAGATGGTCGGCTGGTGTTCAGAGAGTCCGATCACTCCTACTGGCTTGATGGGTCCAAGCAGTTGATCTCGGTCACGGCGGCGATCGGTGAGGCCTACTCTGGGATGTTGGGCGAACAGTTCTATACCGACATCGCCAGGCAGCGCGGGTCGGCCGTGCATATGGCCATCATGCTGGCGGCCGAAGGCACGCTCGACGAATCAAGTGTGCATCCCATCGTTCGTCCGTACTTTGAGGCGTATCGCGCGTGGGCGTCAATCGAGCAGCCAGAGTGGCTTCACAACGAAGTGCCCGTGTTTGATGAGCACGTGCGAGCGGCGGGCACGCTTGATGGGCTGGGGATCTTGCGCGGCCCCAGCCGCATTCGGGTGCCGTCCCCATTGTTCACCGTGATCGATCTGGTGGATTGGAAGAGTGGCCATGTGCCGTGGTCTGTCGGCTTGCAGACCGCCGGGTACGCCCGGATGGTGCGCCCCTACCTGCCAAGGAACGTGGTCATCCGTCGATGGGTCTTGAACCTGAAGTCGGATGGCACCTTTAGTTTTGAGTGCTGCTCGGAGTGGCCTGATGCCCGCGAGCACGAGGCGGATTTTCTTGCAGCCGTGCGTGTGGCTCAGTTACGGGTCTCGCGTCGACGTGTGCTGGCAGCGGATGAGAACAATGGCTGACACCGATCTGGATATTCTGCAGCAACCCAAGCCCGACGTCGTGGACGTGGCGGCCACCGTGGACGTCTTGCGCCAGGTGGGCGTGATCGAGACGCAGGCGGAGTACGTCTCCATCGCGACGGCCTGGTCAGCGATCCGCGCGAAGAAGGATGCCATTGTCGCGTGGTTCAAGCCGCGCAAGGCCAAGGCGCGCGAAGTGTACGAGCAGATGCTCGCCGACGAAGGCACGCTGGTTGACCCGCTCGACGAGGCGTTGGCCCACGCGACGAAGCTGATGGACGCGTTCACGAAAGAGCAGCGTCGCCGACAGCTTGTCGATTCGGCTAAATCGCAGGTTGTGGCGGTGCAAGAGGAAACCTCACGCGTGCTGGAAGAGGCGCAAGCCTTGTCCGATGCCGGCCAGGCGTTGAACGATCCTGAGCTCCAGTTCCAAGCGCACGAGATGTTGGAGCGCGCTGCGCGGCCAGGCGGCATCGTGCCACCGGCTCGCCGAGATGCGCCCACGCCCGTGGTCGCGGGCATGCGGACGCGCGACGTCTGGGATCCCGTGCTGACGAACAAAGGCGAAGCGCTTGCGTTTGTCGCCAGCCACCCTGAATACTGGGAGCTGTTTGATATGAACGAGTCCTTCGGCAAGAATCTGGCGAAGCTCTACATGGCCCGTCTTGGGTCGGTGATTCCGGGGATGTCGGCGGAAGTCCGCACAGTCCCAGTGAAGGCGCGAAAATGAATCCGAATCAGAACGGTCAGTCGTTCGCGCACCAAACGCGCGCGGCGGTGCTGCAAGACGCGGTGCGTCGTCTCGGGCATCCGCTGACGTTGATGCCTCCGCACGTGCGTCAGGATGTCTCGACGGTCCTCGCGGCGCTCGATACGCAGGCGCAAATCATTCGTGCTCTGCGTGCGCAGACGGCAGAATTGGACGGCATGCTGAGCGGCGCGCGTCAGACCTTGATGGTGCTGGCGAGAAATGCTGGCGCTCCGATCGACATCTTCTACGACGAAATCGAGATGCTCAAGCCGTCGGATGCCCTGCTGGTATCGGAATGTCGCCAAGAGGAACCTCCGCGTAAATTCAAACGCTTCGAATTCGCGCTCGGACCGGCCGATGATGCCGCACCAGCTCCGCCACCCCTCGTCACCGAGCTGTGACCGCTGCCACGGGGCTGGCTGGCGTCCGTCGGCGGAAGATCCGCGTCGTTTCGAGCGATGCGGCTGCCGCCGGTCGACCGCGCCGTCCGCTCCGATCAGGCTGACCGGCAAAGCGGAGATCGATGCGCTGGTGACGTTCCTTCGCACGCATGCGTGTGGCGAGGCGAACGCGATTACGCGCGCAGAGATTCAGCGCCGGTTCCCTGAGGTCGCGCGTCAGCTGCACGTCTCTCTGGCGGGGCTCGATCGCAAGCTCCGCCGTGTGGCCCATGAGGCCAACGAACTGTTCATTCCCGTATGCGCGAGTGACCGTGGCTACTTCTATGCGGAGCGGCCCTCAGACTTCGACCCGTTGATTGGACGCATTGGTTCCCAAATCAGGCTCGAAGAGGCACGGCTGGCACGGCTCCGCGCCATGCGCGAACGTATGGCTAATCAAGACTAGACACGCATGTCCTGATGGGATACACTTCTCGTCATGACACATTTGGAGTCTGAACTCGTCAACGCACGGGCCGTCAGTACGCCCCTGCTGGCCATTCGCACGGCTGACGCCTCTCACCTTCTGACGCGGGTGCTCCCGCTCCTCTCAAAGACCCCTGAAGACGAAACCTGCGGCATGGTCCTGTGGGACTGCGTGCGCGGCGTCACCCTGCTGACAGAGAGTCAGGAGTCTCGCGCGGTGCGCGAGGCCCTGGCGCAGGCCGTGGGCAATCCCATGGCGCTGAAGAACCCGGTCGCCATGCTCGACGCGGCGAACCAAGCGCCGCCCAATGCCGTGCTGTTCATGTTGAATGCGCACCTGTTCCTGCAGGACCCCGCCGTCAGGCAGGCGCTCTGGAACCTGCGCGATGGCTTCAAGGCCCAACGCAAGAGCGTGGTGCTGCTCGGCCGCTCCATGACGCTGCCTCCCGAGCTGGATGGCGACGTGATCGTCTATGACGATCCGCTGCCGGATCGCGCGCAGGCGAGCGCCATTTTCGAGACGATCTTCGAAAGCGTCGACACGCCCAAGCCAACCGCCGAGACAATGGAGAAAGCGGTTGATGCGGTCGCCGGCCTGGCCCCGTTCGCGATCGAGCAGAACTTTTCGCTCGCGCTCACGCCCAAGACCGTGAGCATCGAATCGATGCAAGACCGCCGGTGCGCGGTCATCGAGCAGACCCCTGGCTTGTCGGTCCTGCGTGGGCCGGAGACGTTCACGACGGTCGGCGGCTGTCAGAATGCCAAGCGGTTCTTTTCGCGTGTCATCCACGGCAAGCAGGCTCCGGCGACCATCGTGTTCATCGACGAGATCGAGAAAGCCCTTGGTGGCACGAAGGGGGACACCAGCGGCACCTCGCAAGATCAGCTCATGCAGGTCCTGATGTTCATGCAGGACAAGCGGTCGTCTGGCGTGTTGTTCATCGGCCACCCAGGCTGCTCCAAGTCGGCGCTGGCCAAGGCGGTCGGCAACGAAGCCGGCATCCTAACGATTCAGTTCGACATGGGAGCCATGAAGGGCTCACTGGTCGGCCAAAGCGAGGCGCGGATCCGTGAAGCGCTGCGCGTCATCGATGCGGTGTCGGCGGGCCGGGCGCTGTTCATTGCGACCTGCAATCAGATCTCCAGCTTGCCGCCTGAGCTGCGTCGGCGGTTCAAGTTCGGGACGTTCTTTTTCGGCCTGCCGACAGCGGAAGAGCGTGAGGCCATCTGGGCGATCTACCTGAAGAAGTTCAACATTCCGGCACAGGTTCGGCCGAAAGATACGGGCTGGACTGGCGCGGAGATTGAGACGTGCTGCGAGCTGGCTAACCGGATGGAAACCACGCTGGTCGAGGCGGCGACCTACCTGGTGCCGATCACGGTGTCGTCGAAAGAGAAGATTCGCGTCCTGTGCGAAGAGGCGGACATGAAGTTCATTTCCGCCAGCCGCGAAGGCGTGTATTCCTATTCAGAGAATGAGGGCGCGCTTGAACAGGTGCCGGCGACCGGTCGACGCATTTCGACTAAGACCGCCTGAGGATTCAAAATGTCACACGTAGCGCATGTGGAAGTGTACGTGACCGATCTCGACGTGCTCGATGCCGCCTGCAAGCGACTCGGCTTGGAGCTGCAGCGAGACAAGACGGAATGGTGCTGGTGGGGCAACGACGTCGGAGACTCCGACTTGGCGCAAGGCTTCAACCGCTCGCAGTTCGGGCGCGGCGACCACGCGATCAAGGTGGCCGGAACGAATCCTCGGATGGGGTCGGTCGGTCCGTGGGAAATCGGTCTGGTGAAGCGTCCTGACGGACAGCCCGGCTGGGCGCTGCTCTACGACCAGTTCGGCATGCACGGGCGCATGCTGGAAGCGGCGGCCGGCAGCGGCTTATCGAAGCTGAAGCGCGAGCTGGCGGTGGAGTCGGCCAAGGCCGAGATGTATCGCATGGGCTACCAGGTCTACACCGTGGACGTGAACGGCGAGACGCAAGTGATCGGAGAGAAGGCGTGAAGCAAATCATTGTGACCGTCGGGAAAGATGCCACCGTCAAGGTGGAAACGAAGGGGTTCTCTGGCCCGTCCTGCTTGCAGGAAACCCAGGCCCTTGAAGCGGCCATCGGCGGCGTGTCTCGCACGGAGCAAACGCCAGAGTTCTACGAGCCTGCCGGCGAGAATGAGAAGGCCAGCACGTGATCGCGTGGATCCGCGCCTTCATCGGCCGCCGGATCGCGCATCAGTACTACCGCGTCGCTCGCCGCGTAGTTGAGGCCGAAGTCGAGGCGTCTGACGTGGTCATCGATGAGGTGCTCTGCGCGCTGGCGGAATGGGTCGCTCAGGATCCAGACCGTGTGCGGGCGTTCTTTACTAACCCTGAGCGCATCACGATTCTGTTCCTTCAAGCCCATGGCACTGAAACAATTGCGAGTGACTGTCCGACAGTCCGGACATCTTGAGTTCATCTATCACGACGACTTGGCGGGTCTGTGCTCGGCCGGCACCACGGTGATCACGCGCGCGAGTCACGTCGAGCCGTCGCCGCACGGCGGGTGGACGGCCGATATGGCTCCCAGCGGCGGGCCGTTGCTCGGGCCGTTCCCCACGCGCGCCGAAGCGCTCGCGCATGAGGTGTCATGGCTCCAATCGCACCGAGGTCTCTGAGCGCGCAGACGGCCATCGGCCAGCTGCAGGTCTACGACCATCCGACGGTGGGGTTGTCGGCAAAGCTGGTAGTCCCTGACATCGTGATCGCGTCTGGCGGGATGATCGCCTCGCCGCTCGCGCTCTGTAGTTTCCTTGAGCGACAAGCGGAGGAGCTCTTGGGCTTCCCGGTCGAGGTGGTGCTGGTGAAGACGTCAAGCGATCCGCGCATTCACGCGATGGTGGTGTTTGCCACGCTGCGGAGAAAAGCACAGGCCACGCCGCTGCCGGCGGGGCGCAAGATTTCATTTAGGAGAGGCGAATGACTCAACAGGCGACACTTCCGGAAGTTGATTTGCAGCCAGGCCCGCAGACATCGGTGATGGAGCGCGCGTTCATGCTCCAGTTGGAGTTCGGCCGCTTCGGCACCACGAAGAAAGCCCCGCTCGGCATGGTGAGCGTGGACGCGGACAAGGATCTGCTCTCCCTGCGCAAGCGGGTCATCAAGTGCCCGGAGTACGACGCGGTGGTCGCGCACGACCGCGAGATCAAGAAATGGATCGAGAACGTCTCTGTGCCCTTCCCGGTGCGGCACGGCACCTACCTGATTCCCATCCCGATGGTGCAGACGGTCCAAGAGACGCTGTTGCGCCTGTCGGAAGAGCGCACGGCGTTGATCGAGGCATTCCTGCTGGTCTATCCGCAGGTCACGGCCGACATCGAAGTGAACCTGCGCCAGATGTACAACGGGGCGGACTATCCGTCGGTGTCGGACGTGCGCGCGCGGTTCAAGCTCGAATGGCAGTTCATGGACTACGGCGTGCCAGGCCGGTTGAAGCAGCTGAACCAAGCGCTGTTCCAGGCGGAGCAGGCCAAGATGCAGGCGAAGATCTCTGAAGCGACAGAGGTGATGCAGCAGGCGCTGCGCGAGAGCATGCTGGGGATGGTGGAGCACATGGTCGATCGGCTCACGCCGTCGGAAGATGGGAAGAAGAAGATCTTCAAGGCGTCGGCGGTCACGTCGTTTCAGGAGTTCTTGACCACGTTCTCCAATCGCAACCTGACCAACGATACCGCGCTCGATGGGCTCGTGGCGCAAGCCAAGCAGCTGCTCAACGGGGTCGACGCTGACCAGATCCGATCGCAGGACGGCCTGCGTGACGCGCTGGCCACCGGCTTCTCGGCCATCAAAGACGCCATGGATGGCATGGTCATCAACCGGGGCCGCAAGATCAGTTTCGTCGCTCCGACTGACGGGGACGACGGGGATGACGCGTAAGTTCCTCGGGTTCTTCGTGATCGGCGTGTTGTTGTCATGGGCGTTCATCCTGATCGCGCTCGGGCAAGACGGCGCGTTCGGGGTGGGGCTCTGCGCCAACGCCGTCACGCTGTGGGTCCACATGGAAGGCGGGCTCGTCTGGCGGTATCGGTCCCTGCGATCACTGGTCGGCGCGTGGGCGTTTCGCCGGGCCATTCGGCGGGTGAAGGCGCGGTGGTATTGGGTGTACCGGCGCGACGTGGTGTCCTACATCCAGGTTCGTGAGCGCACCATCGGCCTGGTGGCCTCGTACGAGGACTGGGAGGATGCCGCCATCGTCGGCTTCCACGAGCTCGGGCATTTGTCGCATCCGCTGCCGGCCGGCAACCTCGCACCTGCCAAGATGGCGCGTGTGGTGTATCGCAACGAAGTGCGAGCGTGGCGATGGGCTTTTGCTGAGATGCCTCCGGCCCTCATCCCTCGGGCTCGGCAGATTCGCCGGATGGCCCTCGGCACGTATCGCGCGGTCGTGGTCCAGCATGGACGCCGGCGGCGGCGTTCTGTGAGAGAATGCCTGCCATTGTGAGCACTGACGGCAAGTACGGCGACAACGATCCCCGCCTCAAGCTCCATCCGGAAGAGCCGTACTTCTTTCTGCGGGCGCAGGATGCGCTGGCCCCGGCAGCGGTCGAAGCCTACGCCGGGCTGCTCGAAGTGGCCGCTCGCGCCAATCGCGCGGGCCAGGCCGCGATGCTCCATGAGTCCTCGCAGCGCGTCATGGAGTTCGCGCAGCGCATGCGCGGGTGGCAGGCGACGCACGCCGACTTGGTGAAGCTCCCGGATTGATCATGGCGAACCCAACGCACATCAAAGATCTCGTTCCCGATCCCGCCAACGCTCGCAAGCACAATGAGCACAACATCGGGATGATCGTCGACTCGCTTCAGGAGAACGGGGCGGGGCGGTCCATTTTCATCGATGAGCAGAACGTCATCATCGCGGGGAATGGCACGGTCGAGGCCGCTGCGGAAGCCGGCATCACGAAAGTCCGCGTGGTCGATACGGACGGCGACGAGATCATCGCGGTGCGGCGCAGAAACCTTTCGCCGGAGGCCAAGCGGCGTATGGCCCTCTTTGACAATCGCGCCTCTGAGCTGGCCTCGTGGGATGCCGATATTCTGAAGCAGCTCAAGGAAAGCGACGCGGACTTGTCCGGCATTTTCACCCCTGACGCACTCGACGCCATCATCGGCGGCGAGGAGGCGACGGCGGTCGAGAAGGTCACGGTCGAGCGGCCGAAAGAGGTGGCGTGGGTCTTGTTGGCGATTCCGGTCGAGGACTGGCCAACGCACCAGGCCACCATCGAGCAGCTGCAGATTGCCGCCAAGTTCTCGTCGATGGTGCTCCGCCCGCGCGCGGCCGAGCCTGAAGTAGGGCCTGATGGCGGACAAGAAAACCGATAACGCGTCGCTGCCCAGCAAGATTGCCATTCGGCGCTGGCTCCTGTCGCGGATGGGCTTTGAAGAGGTCTGGGTCCTCGACACGTGCACCGGCCTCGGCAAAATCTGGTCGGCCATGGAAGAGCACGTCACGATCCGCCAGTGGACCCGGTGCGACGTCAAGCCGCGCCGAGCAGGAACCTTGGCGATGTCGGCGGCAGAGGCCGTGCAGGCCTTCCCGCTGGCCGTGTACAACGTCATCGACATCGACCCCTACGGCGAGCCGTGGGAGGCGTTTCATCTTGCCCTGGGGCGTCTCACGCGCCCGACGGCCATCTTCCTGACCCATGGGCACGTCATGCAGGCGCAGGTGGCATCGGCGAGCCTCCGACTGGCGGGCCTGCCGACGACATGGGACATCCCACGGACCCCGGTGCTCTCGGCGTTCATCGCGGAGCAGCTGGTATCGCTCGCGTGGAACTCGGTAGACATCATCCACTCCGCGAAGATCTCGTTTCCGCGCGTCACGTACTACGCCCTCGGCGTGCAGCCCAAGGCCTAGAATTCGGGCCGAAATCTCGCGGTTCTGAGCCTCAGAATCGTCGAATTTCCTCAATGATTTGATCGATTCGGTGGCCCGTTTTGGGCCGCTGTCTGCCCTCTCACGCCTCCAGCCATCCGGAATCGCTCAAAAGACTCAATGTTTTCGACGAAAAAACCCGTATCAATCGGACCTTGATATGCGTATACTTATCTTGGAGTTGGAAAGCACATGACCTACAGACCTTGCACGGGAATCAGAAACGGAATGCCCTGCACGAGAACTACGTGGAGGGTGAGGCCTCGGCTCTGCAAGCTCTGCTACCGGGCGGCTCGGGGCACGGGCGCGGTGCCGAGCAGCGGACCGGCGAGGCCGAGGCGGACTCGGCTCTTTACTCCGGCCCCGACTGCCGCTGAGCTGGCCATCCGGGCGCTGGCGGCAATGGAGGAGGCCTTGATTGCGCAGGCCGCAGCGGTGCCGCCCACCGAAGAAACCGAAAGGCTCTTCGCGAGATACCAGCGGGTCAAGGCGTTGGCCTTGAATCCGGGAACGCAGGCCGAGGGCAAGGTTGCCCTGAGGCAGTGCCTGCTCGATGCAGTGAAGCTGATTTTCTAACAGGAGACCCCATGTCAAACATCATCACCACTCAGAACTCACTCGAAACGCTGGCGAAGAGCATGACTGCCGGATCGCTCAGGGCGCTCGTGAGCGCACGGAAGAAAAACGCCGTGGTCTTGCTCGACACCTCGGCCTCGATGAGCGAGAGCATCGGGGGCGGCGGACCGATGAAGATCACGCAGCTCAGGGAAGTCGCGGCGACCCTCCGGGAGATGAGCCCGAATGTCCCGTTCATCGCCTTCCACGGCGCGGTGGCTCAGGTGGTCGAGGCGATTCCTGACCCGTCCGGCAACACGCCGCTCGCGAAGGCCATCAATTACGCGAAACAGCTCGGCGCTCAGCATGCGGTGGTGATCAGCGACGGCGAGCCGAATGACACGTGGGCCGCTCGGGAGGCCGCGAGGAACTTCGGAGGCCAGATCGATACGTTCTTCGTCGGGAACCCGCATTCCTTCGGCGCGCAGTTCCTGCAGGAAATCGCGGACCTGACCGGCGGCAAGTCGAACGTGACCGACCTCGGCCAGCCGAAGCAGCTGGGCCAGAAGATCGCGGGGATGCTCGGCGACGGGAAGCCGGTGGAGAAGGAGGCGATTCAACTGTGAAGGGAATGCTCAAGTGCATGGCCTGCGAGCGCAAGCTCCCGGCCGTGCAGCTCCTGAAAGGCCGTGACGGGAACTTCTGGTGCAAGAGCGCGGCCTCTTGTCTGGTGGCGATGCTGAAACCGAAGCGAGGGAAGCGATGAAAGTTGGAGACATCGTGCGGCACAGGAACTATCCGGGCTTGACAGCGGTCGTGCTGGAGTTCGGCGAAGACACCGTGAGCTACGGCAAGGTCATCACGGCAACGGTCTGGTGCGAAGAGACGCGGGAGGCCAAGTGTTTCTTGCGCCGAAGTCTTGAAGTGGTTTCGAGGGGAGGACAGTAATGGACCCGATTCTCAAGTGCTCGCGGTGCCTGCAGAAAAACCGGATCGGCGCGACGGTGATCGCGGCCAACTGCGGACGGTGCAAGGCCCCGTTCTCGCCGTTCGACATCGGCATCGCGCAGGCGCAGGCGAACCCGCCCGCTGACCCAGACGAAGTCGATCTCGACTTGGACTTCGACGGCGAGGGCGAAGAGTTTGAAGGCGAGGACCAGCCATGAAGGACGACCTCTGGCCGTTCGGTCGTCGCGCCACGGTGTGGCTGGCGATCCTCTCGGCCCTCGGATTTTACGCGGCAATCGCCGCAAGGTGGATTCAATGAAGAACCGAACGCGCACGATCTACGTGAAAGACGAGCGCCTCTGGGCGGAAGCGAAAACGCTCGCCGACTCGATGGGGGTCTCGATGTCGCACTTGATTGAGCGAGGCCTCGTGCTGGCGCTCCAGTCTGCCGCTGACATCGTGCGTCGTCTTGATGCGGCCCAAGCCAAGAAAGGCAACTGACATGCCGATGCGTCCGAAAGTGTGCTGCTGCTGTGGAGAGAACGCGGGCCGCTGGGAGCAGTGGTGGAATCGCGATGCCGGGTTCGGCATCTGCCGCCGCTGCGTCGTGGAGGCCAAACGCCGCGAGTCAGCGATGGAAGTTCTCAGCCTCTTCGGCGTGGAGGGTGTGCACTATCCGCCGGCGGGCGTCATGGTCGGCACGCAGGTCTTCCCGCTCGACGTGGACAGCGCCGGTGAATTGACTGAAGGCCCCATGGTTTACACCTGGTCCGCCGTGGTGCCGAATTGCCAGAACTGCGGGCAGTCCCTCGGCATGGATGACACGAAGCGCGCCAACGTCGAAGCGCGGTTCTACGGCGAAGGCTATTTCGTGCTCTGCGACTGCGGCGAGACGTTCCCGTTTCAGGAGTAGACATGGATGTCCTGTCATTGATATACTTATCTCATCGGGAGGGTTGATGCAGACGTTCTCGTTCCCATCGAAATCCAGCAACGCCATCTATACCGCGTCCATCTCTGACAGCGGGCGCTTGCAGTGTGACTGCCGGGGCTGGATTGTCCGGCGAGAGGGCAAGCCTCGGCATTGCACGCACACGAAAGACATCGTGGCGACCAAGGCGCTCGCGGTCGAGGAGCGCGAGGGTTACATGTTCGTCGTCGACGGCGAGGCTCCCGCGCCGACTCCGGCTCCGAAGCCCGCGCCATTCGTGCCGCTGGCGTTCGTGAACCCGATGCTGTCCTCGCCCATCGATGCCCACGGCTGGCCGAAGCAGGCGACCCACTGGGCGCTTGAGGAGAAATTCGACGGGCACCGCGTGATCGTCTCCGTCGATGCGGACCACAACGTCACGGCGTGGAGTCGGCCGCGCGCCGGGAGTGGCGGCAAAGGCCTATCGCGCGAGCTTCCGCCGCACATCCTCGCGGACTTTCAGACGTTCCCGCGCGGAACCTACGACGGCGAGTTGATCTTTCCCGGTGGCAAGTCTCCAGACGTGGCGAAGCTGATCAACGCGCCGAAGCTCAAGTTCGTCGTGTTCGATTTGCCGAAGCTGCTCGGCCAGGATCTGACGGGCCAGAAGTTCAGCGAGCGGCGCGCGTATCTCGATGAGCTGTTCAAGCTCGCGCAGCCCGTCTCCGTCTTCCTCTCGCAGCTGTTGCCCGTGACAAAGGCCACGGTGGACGCCATCTGGGCGCGCGGCGGAGAGGGAGCCATCCTCAAGCGGCTGGCCTCCACGTATCGCCCCGGTCATCGGTCGCCAGACTGGCTCAAGGTCAAGACGCTCTTTTCTGCGGAGCTGACCTGCATCGGCTTTGAGGCTGGTGAATGCGGGCCGTACTCGAAAGCCATGCTGCGGGATGACGCGGGCATCGAGACCACGGTCAAGGTGCTCACGGCCGACCAGCGCCGAGAGATTGCGGCGAACCCGGCCGCGTTCATCGGGCGGCGTCTGGCCACGGAGTACATCGAGAAGATGCCCTCCGGCAAGTACCGCCACATGATTTTCGACCACTGGATTTGAAACAGGAGCAGCCATGGCAGCAACGCAGAAGATTGACCCTGAAATTCTCGACGTTCTTAAGCGCGGCCAGATCATCGGCCTGCAGTACATGCTTCCCGCCCAACTCGATCGGAAGACCTACGAAAAGGTGAACAAGGTCCTGGTGAACGCGGGCGGCAAGTGGAATCGCACCGCCAAGGCGCACGTGTTTCCCAGCGACCCGGCGACTACGCTCGGCCTCGCGCTCGACTCTGGCGTGACGGTCAATCAGCAGCAGCTCTATCAGTCGTTCTACACCCCTGACGATCTGGCGGACGAGATTGTGCAGACCGCCAACGTGCACCGGCGTTCGGTGCTGGAGCCCTCAGCCGGAGACGGAGCCATCGTGCGCGCGCTGGTGCGCGCGGGGGCGATGTATGTGCAGGCCGTCGAGATTCGGCTGGAAAGCTGCGACGCCATTCGCGGGTGGGTCTCATCGCAAGGCCTCGCCTACGTCTCGGTGACGCAGCAGGACTTCCTCTCTGTGGTGCCGGTGCAGGGCTTCGATTCCGTGGTCATGAATCCGCCCTTCACGAAAGGGCAGGACGTGAAGCACATCGAGCACGCGCTCAAATTCTTGCGGCCAGGTGGCCGGCTCGTGAGTGTGGTCTCCGCTGGCGCGAGCCTGAGCAAGCTCCCAAGCGATGCGCGGGTCAGGCCTCTTGGGCCAGGCCGGTTCAAGTCTTCGGGCACCGACGTGAGCACGGCGGTGGTGGTGATTGACCGATGAACGAGATTCAGGCGGAAGAAATTCTCAAGGAGGACACGTATGGGCGCACAACAATTCTTCGTTGAAGTCAGAACACGCGAGAACCTCGCGCAACCGTCAGGGGCCAATCGACTGGCGATGGCGCAGAGCGCGTTTCAGCATGCGGTCAAGGAAGCCGCATGGGATCACGGGCACAGCGGATACACCGGGACGATCGCGGAGAAAGACTCGTTCGAGATGGTGCGTGTGCCGGCGGGCGTCGCGCCGAAAGACTTCGCGCGGTGGATTCAAAACGGAGGCGAGGAAGCTCGCATCAAGGTCGAGGTCACGAAAGACGACCGATACACCATGGCCGCTCATGTTGGCGACACGACTCGATACTACCGATTTGAGGCCGCGCCGCCACTGGCACCGGAGCACAAAGCGGCGGTGGAGGCGGCGGAGCGCCAGACCGACGACAAATGGGGACCGGCCGGTTGTATCGACCTGCTTGACGGTGGCTTCATCTTTTTTGGCTGGGCGTCCTCGTGAAGCGCTACAGCCACATGTTCACAATCGCGTTTGAGGTCGATTCGGACGACCCTGATGGCGCGACGGCTGAAGAGATCTTGTCGGGGCTCAGTCGGCGACTCCGAGACTGCCGTCGCACGGGAGAAATCTTGGAAGCCGTTGGGGCTCCAGACGACACCTTCGAGAGGACGCCACCCAATGATGACCAACAGAGAGGCTGAAGATTTGCTCTTGGGGCGTCGGCGCGGTCGCCAGCCGGCGCTCACCTCCGACCAGGCCGCTGCGGTGCGCGAGATGTATCGACGCCCTGGTGTGTCCGCCGAAGACATCGCGGCGGTGTTTCGCGTGTCGGCCAAGACGGTCCTGCTCGTCATCGAAAGGAAGCCGCCATATGCGTAGTCGGTCTGTAAAGTATTGCCCGCCAGCACCCTGTGATCAGTGCCCGTTCACGCGTGGAGAGCATGCCGTGCGTGTCTTGCGCGCCCGCGCGGAAGAAATTGCGGAGAACGCGATTGCGGAACTGAAGACGCGCTCGCGGCCTTTCAGCTTCGACGGGTCGTAGCATCCAATCCGCTGGGCGATGCGCTGGGCCTGATTCGCGCATCCGTGGCGGAAATGCTCGCCCAGTCGATTCCTGACAGGCCCTCGAAAACCCGCCGAAAGCCCACGAAAACCCGCCGTTCCTGAGGCCCGAAATCAGCCCTGTTTATCGGGGCCATTTCGCGCGATTCGCCCAATGTTTATCGGGTCAAACTCCCTATAGACATCCATGTCCTGCCCGCATATACTTATACATGTAAGGGGGGTTTGGACATGACGAAAGCGGAAGCGAACAAAATCCTGAAATTGTTCATCAAGACCGGCGACCCCGCGCCGAACCTGTCGATTGCGGAGGGGGCCAAGCTCGTGGCTCAGGCGCTGAAGATTGCGAGGGCGAAGTGACCATCTGCTCGTTCTCGGTCTACCGGGCCAAAACCGGGGTCTGGAAGAAATACCAGTTCGGATTCAACGGCGGGTACATCGGCTGGATTCTCGACAAGGCTCGGGCGCAGGCCAAGGCCGACAAGGCCAAACTCGTTGAATCGCCCAGCGGCGTGATCGTGGAAACCACGGAGCCGCTCGACAGTAACGCTGAATGGCTGGGGGAGATATGACCATTACTTCGCGGTTCGCGGGCGTGTGCAAGTCGTGCGGCGGGGCATTCGATGCCGGGACGCAAGTCTCATGGGCTCGTGGCAAGGGCGCGCAGCATCTGGTCTGCCCCGCTCAGCCGGTGGCCCCTCCGGCGCGGCCCACGGCCCAGCTGGCGGGCGCGGCGGCTATCGCGCAGTTCCTGACGGACGCCAACGCGCGAGGGCTGAAGTATCCGAAAGCCAGGTTCATGGCGAACGGCGCGGAAGTCGCGCTGACGCGGGCGGGCAGCCGGTCCAAGTATCCCGGCTCGATTCAAGTGCTAGTCAGCGGCGTGTGGGTCGGCCGGATTGCTCCGGATGGCGCGGTGTTCGGGCCGCTGGTGCGAGACCAGAAGACCCTCGACGCGCTGGCAAGCATCGCGGCGGACCCGGCAAAGGCGGCAAGCGCCTACGGCGTGCTGACCGGCCGATGCTGCTTCTGCATGCTGGAACTTTCCGACGCGGGCTCGGTGGAAGTCGGTTACGGCCCAGTCTGCGCAAAGAACTACGGACTGCCGCACCAGCCGAAGGGTCGGCCTGACGCCATCGCGCAGCAGTCACAGGCGGTGCTCTGATGCTCACAGTCAAAGCGTTCTACTCGGAAGTCTCGAAAGCAGGATTCAAGGCCATCTTGGACCCGGCCTCCGATAACGGCTACGCCGATCCGAACTTGAAAATCATCATGGTCGGCCTCAAGAATCGGACGCTGCTTGAAGCGGCGATCGTCGGCCTCCACGAGCTCGGTCATTTTGCGGCCAACGCGTTCTCTCCGGCACGGCGGACGATGCTCGCAAGCGAAGCGTCGTTCTACGAGGTCTACGCCGACGAGCTGGCGGCGTGGGCGTGGGCTCTCGCGCATGTGGCACCGGAAGACCTGCCCACGGCTGAGCGCATGAAAGCGCACGCGCTCGGGACGTATGCCGAAGCGAGGACCGTCCGCGATCAGGCCGCGACCGCTCGGCCTGAGCCGCCTCGGCGGGCCGTCACGGTGACGGCGAAGAAGATCACAGATTTCGTGAGGTTCGCATGACCCCGGCCGAGCGGACGAAATGCCAGCTCAAGCTCTTCGGCTTTGATCGGTGCCACGTGTCAGGGTTCACGGGCGTGACGGTCGGCTGCTCACAGTGCGAGGCGCTCGTGATCAACGGCGTCGCGTGCCACGAAGGCGGGTGCCCGAACAAGACGCGTCCATGCGATGAGTGCGGCAGCCCCGTGAAGCGCGGGAACCTGTGCTGCCAGGACATCAACGAGGATCTGTTATGAGCAAAGGCGGTGGGTTTGAGGTGTCGGTCGGGCATGACTGCACGGTCGACGGGCAGTACGTCAGTGTCGAGTTCACGCGGTCAACTCAGTGGTCGCGCGATCGCTACGGCGAGGACGCTGACGGGAATCGCGGCATGAACATCGTGACCATTGATTCCGATGAAGCGCACGGCATCGAGGTCTATTGCTACGACGGCCCGAACAAGGGCAAGACACTCCCGCTCAGCGACTTTGCGCCTGCCTTTCAGGAAGGCATCAGGAATGCCGTCGATGCCTATCTGCAGGCGAACGAGCCCGAAGCACCGGAAGAACGAGAGCCAGACTACGACGACATCCGCGAGAGAGAAGAGGAGTTCATATGAGTGAGCAACCGACATTGGAAGTCACGATCAAGGGCCAGGATCGCCGGCACGCTGTCGACATGTTGATGCGTGCCATCGAGGATAAGCGCCGGCAATTCGGAGCCGACTGGTACGGCGCACGGGGCGAAGCGAAAATCCTCAATGAGCAGAAGTTTCCGCAGCCCCTGCGATCGGCGCTGTCGAAACTGCGGGCGCTGGATCTTCAGCTGAAGGCTCTTCAGGCCAAGAACCAGGCCGCTGCTGACCGAGTCAAGCGCCTGCTCGGCGACCGTGGCCGGCTGGACACCAAGTTCGGGAGAGGGAACTGGAAGGAATGGGTGGTGAAGGAAACCGACCGCGCGGCGCACGAGCGGATCAACGGCAATGAACTGCGGCGGGAGCAGAAGCGCAAGCAGCTGGACGATCTGAAAGAGCGCCTGGTGCTGGCGTTAGTCAACGATTTGCCGCTTGAGCCGATCGTGAAGGAGTTCAAGACCATCGGCGGCAAGTTCTAGGATGGAGGTCCACGTGAGTGCATTTGTGGTGTCGAACGACACAATCGACTACATCGTTTCGGCGGTCTCGGCCGTCGGCGGCGTGCACGGCATCGTGCTGAAGACTGGCCCAGAGTTCTTGGAATTGGTGGCCGCAGGGGCGGTGGAATCGGTCTCTCCGACGCCCTTGGAGATGGGCCGTGTGCTCCTCCGCGAAAACCAGCGCAGCGTCCAATACCGCTACAACGATGACGACTTGGGCAATGCGGCTCTCGGCTACCAGTTCAATCGGGTAGACAAGACCGATCCGGTGGTCGCGCTGGTGCAGGTGTCCTGCCTCCGCTACCAGTCGTGCGAACGCCCCGATTGGGACGCGAGCATTGCCTGTGATCTGCTTAGGCAGATCGAGCAGCAGCTATTACGGCAACTGCCCGGATACGAGGACGCGCCGTGGGGCTGGACTCGGACTGACGCCGAAGAGCCTGAGTTTGAGGTGACCTGGGCAATTGATCTGCAGGCTCCGAGCGCGGAACAGGCTGCACGCAAGGCGCTGGAAATCATGCGCGACCCTGAGAGCACGGCGACCGCGTTC